>WNGM01000170.1_pt1 | contig 134008 bp, 113 predicted proteins | sample 5400571 | NCBI WGS metagenome assembly WNGM01 (sample SAMN13153378, study PRJNA577476) | soil metagenome | isolation source: 100 cm soil or saprolite under Garry oak tree replicate 2 | place: USA:California | collected 2016-06-15
GCGGAGGAACTGCTGGAACTGGCCTGGGACGAGGCGGCCGACCCGTTCACCACCGCGGTGAAGACCACGATCCGGCGGCTGCGGGCCAAGCTCGGCGACCCGCCGGTCATCCACACCGTGCGTGAGGGCGGCTACCGGATCGGAGAGGCGTGATGTTCCTGCACCACGAGGTGGCCGCGCTACTCCGGTTGCGGCCGACCCTGCGCACGCAGCTCACCCTGCTCTACGCCGGGCTCCTCGCCGCTCTGGGCGGCGCGCTGATCTTCCTCCTGGTCCCGTTGCGGGGGAGCGGGTCGGTCGGGATCGGCCCCGGTGCGGCCGCCCAGACCGCCGCCCTGAATTCCCATATCCGCGACGTGGAGATCATCGGCGCCATTGCCCTCGCGGTCATGGTGCTGCTGGCACTCGCCGGGGGCTGGCTGATCGCCGGGAGGCTACTGCGGCCGCTGCGCACGATCACCGCGACCGCCCGGGACATCTCGGCCAGCAACCTCAACCGGCGGCTGGGCCTGGACGGCCGCGACGACGAGTTCGCCGAACTCGGCGAGACCCTGGACGACCTGTTCGGGCGGCTGGAGGCGTCGTTCGAGTCACAGCGGCACTTCGTCGCCAACGCCTCGCACGAGCTGCGCACCCCGCTCACCGCGGAGCGGGCCCTGCTGCAGGTCGCGCTCGCCGACCCGGACGCGACCGCGCAGGCACTGCGGTCGGCCTGTGAGCAGGTGCTGGCCCTGGGCGATCAGCAGGAACGCCTGATCGATGCGCTGCTCACCCTGGCCACCAGCGAGGGCGGCATCGAGCAGTGGGAGCCGTTCGACCTGGCCAGCCGGGCGCCGGGGCATTCACGTCGAGACCAGGCTCGCCGAAGCCCCGACGGCGGGGGATCCGCGGCTGGCGGAAAGCCTGGTGGCGAACCTGCTGGACAACGCGATCCGGCACAACACCAGCGGCGGCCGGGCCGAGATCTCCACGGCGGCCGCTGGCGGCCAGGCGACCATCAGGGTCCGCAACACCGGGGTGGTGATTCCGCCCGAACGGCTCGGCCGCCTGTTCCAGCCGTTCGGCCGCGCCGACGGCGAGCGCATCCGGCACACCGGCGGGCATGGGCTCGGCCTGGCCATCGTGCAGGCGATCGCCCGCGCGCACGGCGCCACACTCACCCCGCAGGCCCAGCCCGAAGGCGGCCTGGACGTCGAGGTGACCTTCCCCGGCAAGCCGGCCCTGGCGCCGTGAATGTGAATCTGGTGCCCTAGCAGGGCCTCGTTTCACAGCCACGCCCTAGCGGGTGTGGCGGGCGCGCCGGTGAGCCAGGGATAGCACCGCCCGGCGGCCCGGCCCGGCAATGGTGAGCCAGGTGCCGAAGGCGGCCAGGCCGGCCGCGATGGTGATCCCCAGCACGATCAGCCTGCCCGGGCCGGTACCGAGCACCCCGGTGTCGGCGGCCAGCGCGCTGCCGATCTCGCCGCTCGTGCCCGGCGGCCCGGGCCGCGCCCGGCCCGCGCCCGGGGCGGCGGGAGCCGGCGTGACCACGGGGAACAGGTGCGCGATGCTGCCCGGGCTCGGCGTGGAGAGGCCGGGAACGGTCCCGCGTGGCAGCGCTGGCGGGCGGGCGAGCGGCCCGCTCACAGCAGCCCCGGCGGAGGTGTTGCCGCTCTGCCCCGGCGGCGCGGGACCACTGGGCGAGGGCGAGGCCGACCGCGACGGGCTGGGCGACGGGCTCGGGCACGATGACGTGCCCGGCGAGGGTGACGGGCTGGGGGAGGGCGACGCGCTCGGGCAAGGTGACTTGCTCGGCGACGGCGACGGGCTGGGGGATGGCGACTTGCTCGGGGACGGCGACGGGGATGGTGACTTGGACGGGGACGGTGACGGGCTTGGCGAGGGTGACTTGCTGGGCGACGGCGATGGGGAGGGTGACGGCGACCCGCTCGGTGATGGCGACGGTGCCGCGCTGGACGTGGCAGGCGAGGGTGACGGCGATCCGGTGGCCGCCGCGCCGGTGCCGGGCAGGACCGCCAGCAGGATCCCGGCAGCGATCGCACCACCGCCCACCATGGCGCGTGCCCCGGCCCGTGGCCGGGCGGGTACCAGCCCCTGGTGCGGCTGGCCGGCGTTGCTGCGCGTGCGTGCTGCGGGGGTCATCACGGCTGCTTGGACGCGGTCCCGGCCGCGACGGTTCCCCAGGAAACCGGGCATGGTGCCAGGATTTACGGCCTGCTGGGGCGGTCTTTGCCCCTGGCCGGCCCGGCTGCGGCCTTACCGCTGGGTGTCCTGGCGGTAGGCGAGGGGCGTCCTGCCGAAATGCTGTTTGAACGCGCGGGTGAAGTGGCTCTGGTCGAAGAACCCCGCCTCCAGCGCGATCTGCGCGATGCCGTCGGCGGAGTCCCGCAGCCGCCCGGCGGCCCAGGTGAGCCGCAGCCCGCGTGCGTACGTCCCCACCGGGGTGCCATAGCTGGCCCGGAAGACCCGGGCCAGGTGCACCGGGTGCACGCCGACCGCCGCGGCGATGTCGGTGAGCCGCAGGTTCTCCCGGAACCGGTCGTGCAGCAGCGCCCTGGCCTCACCGAGCCAGCGGGGCGGCCGGCCTTCCGTGCCAGGGGCGCCCGCCGTGCGCAGCCGGGCAGCCAGGGCGAGCAGTTCCAGCACCAGCCCCTCCACGGCCAGCGGGGTCACGCTGTCGGGCATCCGCAGTTCACCCGCCGCCCGCCGGGCCACCGACGCCACGCCTAGATCGCGCATGTGGTTGACCTCTTCCCATCGGTCTTACTCCCTGTTTGCTTTCTCATCGGGCCGCGCCGCCGGTTAACCGTTCCGGTGCCGCGGCCCGAGCCCCTGATTTGCGTTTCGCGGGCCGGATTGGCCGCGCAAGCACATTTGTAAGCCGGGCACCCCGCCGCGCACCTCGAGCCGAACGAAAGGCCGGGGGTGCTCACATCCCCGCACAAGGCGGCGAGTTCCCCGGCGCGCCTGGTCATGGCACTGGCAGGACGGGCATGCCCGCCGGAGCGGTAACCCGCCGCCGCGGCGAGGTACGCCTCCGCCGCGAGCAGGCAGGCGCCGAGCGCTTCCAGGGCATGCCCGGCGGATTCGAGGCCCGGCGGGCTCGCCGTGGCCATGGCGGCGGCATGGGCGGCCAGCGCTGGCACCAGGTCGCCGTCGGTGATCCCGGCGAGCACGGCCAGCCGCGGCGCCACCTGGCCCGGCTGCCCGAGCCGGGCCAGGTCGTGCAGCACCCGGGCTTCGGCGATGCGCAGCTTGGCGGCCGCCGCCCGGTCCGCGGCCGCGGCCGCGGCCGTCGCAGGCCTGGGAGAGTTCCCCGGTGGCGACGCTGAGCCAGGCCCGGCCCCGTTCGATCAGGTCCGGCTCGTAGGCCAGCATCGAGCCCGCGGGCAGTTCCTCCCGCTCGGCGGCCGCCGCCGCGGCCCGTTCGGTGTGCCCGCTCATCGCCTCGGCCATCGCCAGCCCCGCCAGGCACCAGCGCAGCGCCGCCTGGTCGTGGATCTCCCGGTTGACCGACGCGGCGTCGAGGAACGCCTTCGACGCCCGGGCGAGCTGGCCCTGCTCGACCCGCACCAGCCCGGCCAGGAACAGGTGCGTCGCCATCCTTCCTTGTCACCGGCGGCCAGGCAGGCCTGGTAGCCGGTGGTGGCGTCCGCCTCGGCCCTGGCCAGATGGCCGCCCGCGGCGTGGCCGAACACCGCGCCGATGAGCTGCGCCTCCGGCAGCTGGGGGAGGCCGCTGGCCCGGCGGTGGCTGGCCAGGCCGCGGTAGGCGACCGGCACGGACTCCTCGCTGCGGCCGAGCATCGCCAGGGCGATCGAGGACACGTAGGCGCCGCGGCTGATCATCACGTCGTCGTCGGTGGCGAGCAGCGGCTCGGCGGCGGCCAGGGCGCCCTCCAGGTCCGGCTCGAAGACCTTGATCGTCGCGAGGCGGCCGAGCAGCCGGAGGCGGGGAACCGGGTCGGTGATGACCGCCAGTGCCTCGTCCAGGACCGCCGTGGCCTTGCCGGGATCGGCCAGCAGGTTGTGGAAGTTGTGCGCCCGGGCGTTGGCGATGGTGGCCAGTTCGGCGTCGGTGCGGCAGCGCGGCACCATGGCGGCGAGCACGGCCTCGGCCTCGGCGTGCTGGCCGGACCGGAACCTGGCCTCGCCGAGCACCAGGCCCGCGTCGACGCCGCCGCCCTGGTCCAGCGCGGCCTGGGCGAGCCGGGCGGACAGGTCCATGTCGAACATGTCGCTGGCCCGCCGCGCCGCCCGGCTCAGCAGCACCGGCTCCCCGGTCCCGCCGGAATCGAGCTGCCAGCGGCCCAGCCGCAGCAGGTCCTCCCGCCGCCGGGCGCCGGTCGCCTCGATGGCGCTGGCCAGGACCGCCGAGATCCGGCGCAGCCGGGAACGGGGCAGGCTCTGCCGCAGCGCCTCGCCGTACACCGGATGGGCCAGCCGGGCCACGGTGCGCCGCCCGTCCTGGTGCACCTGCACGAGCCCCTGGGCCTCGGCGTCCTCCAGGCCGGCCTGGTTGGTGATCTTTTCCAGGACCGGGACGCCGAGCGGCTCGCCCGCCGCGAGCAGTTCGATCACCGCGACGGTCTCGGGCGCCAGCCCGGACAGCCTGGACGCGACCAGTTCCACCAGCCGGCCGGGGGCGGTGAGCGGCCGCCGTAGCGTCCAAATACCGCCGATCTCGGTCAGGGCACCCGAGTCCACCGCACCAATCAGCAGCTCACGCAGGTACAGGGCGTTGCCCTGGCTCACCTCCCAGAGCCGCCGGACGCTGCTGATGGCGACGGGGCCGCCCAGCGTGGCGGACAGCACCGCCTCGGTCTCCGCTTCGCCCCAGGTGCTGAGGTCGATCCGCTCCGCCAGGCCGTCCTTCCACAGCGCGGTCACCGGTTCCGGGGCCTGGCCCGGGGTCCGCAGGCTGGCCAGCACGCTGCAGGCCCCCTTCTGGACCAGCTGGTGGACCAGCGCCGCCGAGCCCTCGTCGAGGAACTGGGCGTCGTCCACGACCAGCAGCAGCTTGCGGTCCGGCCCGGCCCGTTCCAGGATCGCGTCGCTGGCCCGGCGCAGCAGCCCCAGCAGGTCACCGGGTGAATAGCCGTCCTCGGGCAGGAATGGCGCGAAAGGGCCGAACGGAATGGCGGACGCGGCACGGGACGCGACCGCCTGGGCGGTGGCGAAGCCCAGCCCGCGGCCGACCTGGCCGCCTCCGAGGCGAGCCGGGTCTTGCCCACGCCTGCGACCCCGGCCAGCACGAACGCGACGGGCTCGGGGCGCTTCAGCCGCGCGAGGATCCAGTCCATCTCCGTGTCCCGGGACATGAGGGGGATCTCGCCGGTCAGCGTCTTTTTCACGGCTGTCAGTTTCGCATTCCGGGACATCCTCTGCCATAGCGTCAGGGGGCTGGCCTCGGGGTTCAGGCCGCGACGGCGGCGACGAGCGCCGCCCACCAGGTGCCGCCGGGCCGGCGTAGTTCGTGCCCTCGCTCCAGATCACGTAGCTGGTGCCGTGGCCGTCCACGGTGATGCCGAAGTAGTCCCCGTAAGGGGACCGGAAGCCCGCACGGGACTTGTACTGGGGGATGGCGGTGCCGCAGGGGGCAGTGTCGGACCCGGCGAGTAGCGTGCCAAGGCATGACCGAGGCACACGACGTAATCGCGGCCTACTGGGCCGCGGCGGAGGCCCGGGACTGGGACGCGTTCGGCGCGCTGGTCGCCGACGATGTGCTCTACCGCGGCCCGCAGACCAGGGAACAGGTGCGTGGCCGGGAGGCCTACCTCCGGTTCAACAGGGAGGGCTTCGACTACGACTGGCACATCACGGTCCAGCGGGTCGTCGGTGCGGGCCGGCACGCCGCGAGCTGGATCGAGTTCAGCGGGCCGGAGGGCACCCAGTCCGGCCTGTGCTTCTTCGAGCTCGGCGACGACGGCCTGATCACCCGGATCACCGACTTCTGGCCGGACCCGTACGAGCTGCCCGACAGCCGCGCTCATCTGGTCGAACGCTACTGACCGCCGGGAGGGGACTCCCGGGCGCGCGGCGGGCGGCCCGCTTGCCGCGCGCGAGGCGTCGCCGTCGCGGCGCCGGGTCTTCGCCGGATGGGCCATCTGCCTGGCGCTGGCGCTGCTGCTGGCGTTCGGCATCCGAACGTTCGTGTTCCAGGTCTTCTCGATCCCCAGCACCTCCATGGTGCCTGCGCTTGATGCCCGTGACCGGATCCTGGTGCAGAAGGCGTTCTTCAACTGGCACCAGTTGCGCGAGGGCGACATCGTCGTATTCACCCACCCGCCGCGCGACCACTGTGGCGGGCCGGCCGGGACCGACCTCGTCAAGCGCGTCATCGCGCTGCCGGGCCAGACCATCTACGCGGCAGGCGGCATCCTCTACGTCGACGGCAGGCGGCTCCGCGAGCCGTACCTGCCGCCACATGACCCGCTCGGGCCTCCGATACCTGGTGCCACCGGGCAAGACCCATTTCACGTCCCGCGCGGGGAGTTCTATGTGATGGGTGACAACCGGGCGATCTCCTGCGACAGCCGCTTCTGGGCCCGATCAAAGGCTCAAGCATCATCGGCAGGGTCGCCATGCTCCTGTGGCGCAACGGCCACCCCGACCTCCACTTCTTCTGACCGGGCACCGGGGCGCTCAGGCGCCCACAGGCCGGCGGGTGCCTTTAGTCCGGGGTTGTCGATCCGCTGGATCGTCGTGTCCTCAAGCACAGGGCGCGTCTAGCTGGTCACACGGACGTGGGCGGTGCCGGTGTAGCGGACGCGGCCGAAGTACATCACCTTGGCCAGCGCCCACCATTCGGCGCCCGGCCGCGCCCCCGCCGGCAACGCCACGGTGTAGCCGAGCCGGATGGTCTCACCCGGGCCCGCGGTGAACCCCTGGGTCCACGGCCGGGCCGCGTGCCAGGTGCCGAACGGGGACATGAGCTGGGACTCGCCACGGATCACGCTGGCCGTCCGGTTGGCCAGCCGCACGGCCAGCCTCGCGCACTGGCCAGGGGCGATCTCCAGAATGGCGGGCTCCATGGCCACCTCGACCTCGGCCTCCCGCGCCAGGAGGTCGGCCACCAGCAGGGCGTCCCGTTCTTCGCGGGGCATGCTGCGCGACGGGCCGGACGGCTCGCCGACGGTGACCAGCAGCGCGTCCTCCAGCACCTGGCCGAGGTCACCGGGGATCCGCGCGGACACGAAATACCGCCCCGGCCCGGCTCCTGGCCGGGCCGCCACCGACAGCTCCCAGCGCGCGCAGCCGCCCGCGCCGAGGGCGTACCGCAGCGGGCCGGGCGGGGCACCGTCCGGCCCGGTCACGGCCAGGCCGGGCGGGACATCCAGGGTCACCTCGCCGGTCCCGCCGCCGGGACCGCAGGCGACCGACAGGCACAGCGCGCCCGGCCCGGCCGGGGCAGCGCCGGGCCGCGGGTCGTCCAGCGTGACCCGGGCCGGGGACAGGTGCACGGTGACCGGCAGGTTGCCGGCGGGCGCGGGCCCCTTGCCGTGCAACCAGTACCGGGAGAACACCGGCTGGGCCGGCTCCGCGCCGTCCGCCGCTGCCCCGGTCTCGTCGGCCGCCCCGGTCTCGTGGGCTGCCCCGGTCTCGCGGGCCGCCCCGGTCTCGTGGGCTGCCCCGGTCTCGCGGGCGGCTCCGGTCTCGCGGGCCAGCCCGGTTTCGCCGGCCAGCCCGGTTTCGCCAGCCAGCCCGGTCTCGCCCTTGGCCACGGTTTCCCTGGGGCCGCCGGTTCCGGGGACGGCCGTCGTCCGGGCCGTCACGGTGACCAGGCCGGCCGGGGGCACCGGGACCAGCGCGCGGCCCGCCGCGACCGCGATCCCGGTGCCGGCGCCGGCCTCGGTGAGCCCGGTCACCGCGGCGGCGGCGATCCCGGGCAGCAGTCTGACCTCGGCTGAGGCCCCCGCGGGCAGGTCACCGGCGTCGCGGAGCCGGATGGTCACGCCCGCGTCCCGGTCCGGCCGGCCGGGGCGGCCGCTGGCCAGCGGGTTGCCGCGGGGCTTCAGCGCGGACAGCAGCGCCGCCGGGCGGGCCCGGCCCGGGGTGCCGACCTCGCCCAGGCTGGCCGACGCGGGCAGCGCGCCGTCGTGCACGCCCGTTTCACAGGCGAGCAGGTCGCGGTTGTACTCCTGGCCCGCCACCACGAAACCGGCGTCCCGCCAGTCACCGGCCCCGGCGGCCAGGGCATACCGGAACTCGTGGCTCCAGTGCTGCCAGGCGAAGCTGCTGCCGTCCGGCGGCGTGCGCCGGGCCCCGTCGATCCACACCCCGGCGGGCCAGGCGCTTGATGCCCGCATCAGCGCGATGTGCAGCGTGCCGTCCGGGGTGACCAGGCCGCTGGGCGTGCCCCGGTTCAGCAGCGCCACGCTGTGCGTGCCGAGCAGCCGGTCGTGCGGCTCCGGGCCGCGGTCATCCGGCGCCCCGTTACCCGGCGGGGCGGCGGCCAGGTCGGCGCCGATCACCCCGTCGGCCAGGTCGCCGGTGAGTTCCGCGACCGCGGCCGTCAGGTCCGCGCCGGACACGATCAGCACCGGCAGGTCGCGGTCCCCCCGGACGTCCGCGCTCGCGGTGAACGCCTCGGCGCGGGGGCGCGCGGCCGGAACCCAGACCCGCGCCCCGCCGGGGGCGGATAGCCGGGCAGCGGCCGCCGCCCCGGCCGGCCCCAGCCCCGCGAGCAGCCGGGCCGTCCACGGGTTCACGTCCGGGCCGCCGACCGCGATCCGCACGTCGGGCAGGTTGGAGTCCAGGTCGAGCGCGCCGTAGCGGGGCCCGCCGGCGCGCGAGCAGGTGGCCGTGACCCCGGCAGCGGCCAGCGCGGCGACCAGCGCCCGCACGCAGCCCCGCCAGTCCTCCGCCCGGCCCGCACCGGGGGGTGTCCCCGGCATGAACCCGCCATGAATGTGGGATTCGTGCCCTTCTAGGGGCCTCGTTGTCACATCCACGCCCCGGTCGGCGCCAGCGGCAGCCTCGCCCGCGTCGCCAAGGCCGCTCCCGGCGCTGTCCGGCACGATCACCTCGGCCACGCCGATCGCCCAGGTGTGGCCCCCGGCCGCAACCCGCGCGGCGCCGCCCAGGCCGAACCACTCGCAAGCCGGGTTGTCCAGGGTGAACGCGTCCTGGCCCACGTCCATGTCGGCCACCCCGAGCGGGCGGCCCACCACCGCGGTCGCGCACTGGTAGACCGGGAGCCCGCCGGGCACCTGGGCCGGGAACCGGACCCGCAGCAGCCGGTCCTGCCCGATCGGCCCGTCCACGTGCGTGCGGAACTCCACCCGGTCCAGGCCGTCCCACAGGATCGTCTCCTGGGTGACCCGCAGGTCCCCGAGGCAGAACCGGGCGACCAGCCGGGAGCCGACCGGGCAGCGCTGCGCCGTGACCTCCGCCGGGGCACCGCCGGGCCCGGTCCCCGGCCCCTTCGGGCACAGCAGCCACGGCCCCTCACCCCAGCGGGGGTGCGCCGGATACTCCTCGGCGAGGACCAGCTCGTTGCCCAGGCCCCGGAGCAGGTCCGTGCCGGTCCGCCGGTCGGTGACCCGGCTCAGCCCGCCGCCCCTGGCCGGGTCCGCCGCCACCTCGAACGCCTCGTTCCCGATCACAGTGCCAGGCATCACGGCCCAGCCCGCAGCTCCGGCCCAGCCCGCGGCCCCAGCCTGGCCCGCGGCCCCAGCCTGGCCCGCGGCCCCGGCACGGCCCGCGCCCCCGGCCCCGCCCGCGCCCCCGGCACGGCCGGCCCCGGAGCCAGCCCCGGTCCCGGGACCGGCCCCGGCCCCGGACACGGCGCTGACCCAGAAACTCCGGTAGCCCAGCGCCGGGACCTCCGCCAGGAACGTGATCCTTACGCTGGCCAGGCTCTGGCCGGGGTGCCGCCGGACCCCCTCGGCCAGGAACGGCACGCTGGCCCCGGTCTCGTCGGACAGGGCCAGCCACGCCGGGCCAGGCTCGGGGAACTCCACGGTGAGCGCCGCCAGCCCGGCCCGGGGCCAGGACAAGGTGTTGAACACGACCACCGCGCGCCGCGAGGGATCCGGGCCAGCCGGGTCTGCCGCGTATTTCCGCTGAGTGTTCACCAGGCCGGCCAGGAAGCCCGCCGCCGCCGTGCGCACCGCATCGCCGCGCTCGAACGCCTCCCGCCACCCGCCGAGCAGGTCCAGGTACACCTCGTCGGACTCGGTGCCGGTGATCGCGTCGTGGTGCGCGCCGAACACCAGTTGCCGCCACGCCTTGTCCAGCGACTCCGCCGGGTACCCGGCGCCGGTCAGCCAGGCCAGCGTGGCCAGCCGCTCGCCGTCGCACACCGCCACCTCGGCGGCCCGCTGGGCCTGCTTGGTGTCGATGTAGGACACGTCCTTGCCCGGGTAGACCGGGTTCATGTCCCTGGTCTGCGGGGTGAGCCAGATGCCGCGCTCGGCCGCCTCGGCGCGCACCGCGGCGAAGAACTCCCGCGGCAGCCCGGTGACGCACCGCGGCCAGGCGTACCGCGCGGCGAAGTCCCGGTGCACCGCGGTCGCCCAGCGGGCCGGGATGACGTGGTCGGCGCCGACCGGCAGCAGCACGTTGCGGGTCGCCGCGACCGGGGCGAGCAGCGCGAGCTGCGCCAGCGCCTCGGCCTTCGCCCCGGCCAGGTCCGCGGCCTGGTGGATGCCCCAGCCTGCGCCGTAGTGGTTGGCCATGTAGCTGGTCAGCAGCCCCTGGCCGTCCGGGGAGATCCACTCGAACTCGCTGGGGAACTGCATCCGGTCGTTGCCGCCCACCGTGCGCCACGGCCCCCACTGGTGGTAGGGCCCGCGCGCCCACGCCGACCCGGTCATCCCGGCCGCCGCCATCAGCCCCGGGTAGCCGGGGTCGTGCCCGAACGCGTCAAGCGCCCAGGCGACCGACGGGTCCGCGCCGAGCACGTCGCGCTGATGCCCGAGCCCGTAGACGATGTTGCGGATCGTGGACTCGGCCGAGGTCAGGTTGGTGTTCGGCTCGTTGTAGGCGCCGCCGACGATCTCCGCGCGGCCCGCCGCGATCAGCTCCCGCAGCTCCGCCCGGTCCTGCGGGTGGGCGTCGAAGTACGGCTTGAGGTAGTCCACCTCGGCCAGCACGAACTTGTAGTCCGGGTCGTCGCGGGCCGCATCCAGGTGCAGCCGCACCAGTTCGAACGCGGTGCGCACGTCCGGCAGCCTGCCGTCCTCGCCCGGCATCGCCAGCCCGGCCTCGGTGAACCCGCCCTGGGTGTTCCACCACACCGGGTCGTAGTGGAAGTGGCAGACCATCCAGATGGTCCACCCCGGCTCGGCGGCGGTGATCTCGGCGGCAAGCTCGGCGCGGCCGCCGGGACCCTCGGCGATCGCGGTCACGCCCAGCCGGCTGCCGGGCCCGTGCGGCGCGGCGACGGTCACCGCCACCTCGGCGGTCCGTTCCTCGCCCGGCGGCGGATTTTCCATGACGAACGGCCGCCGCGTGGTCACCCCTGGCCCCTCGACGCGCACCGTCACCGGGGCCGGTGCGGGCGCGTCCGCGCCGGGCGGCTCACCCGTGGCCGGCAGCCCGCCCGCCACCGTGACCCGGACCACCTGGCACGGGCCGCTGCCGGTGCTGACGAACAAGGGGGTGGAGTCTGCCCGCACGATCCGCATGACCTCATCTTGACGCCTTCCCGCCGTGCCGTCGTCGCAGGCACCCGGTTTCCGCCGCCCACTTGGCCGTCGTGACGAAGTACCGGCGCGGGCGCGCGGATCGGCGCCAGCAGGTACCTGGCCGCCGTGTCCGCCAAGGTGTGCTCGGGGGCGGCTAACCCAGGCCTGAACGCCAGGGCTTGCGTCGCGAAACGGACCGGTCACACGGCACGGGCACTAGTCAGCTGCGGCTGCGGCGTGCCCGGCCGAGCGGATGATCACACCGATCCCGAGCGCGCCGGCCGGGACCAGGGTGACCAGCGCGGGGAGCAGGTAGCGCCAGGAGAACTCGAACACGTCGGAGACCAGCAGCAGCGACGCCGCCGAGGTGAACAGCAGCAGGCAGGCGAGCGCGGCCCCGCGGGCGGCCGGGCCCGCCCGGCGGCGCACCAGCAGGCTGGCCGACCCGGCCAGGCCCGCCAGCGCGCACAGGGCGAACAGCGGCCCGGGGGTGTACCCGCCGTGCAACTGGTAGCCGCGCAGGAAGCCGGCCACCGGCGCCCAGACGGCGGGCCTGCCCCCGCCGAACCGGTCCGCCGAGGCGTCGACGACGTGCCGGGAGGCGTGCGGCGGGAAGTACGGGTAGGCCGCCTGGAACTGCCAGCGGGAGATGGCCGTGACCCCGGGGCTGCCGTCCCTGGTCAGCGCGAACGGCCGCACCACGTCGCGCAGGTAGGCGCGCAGCACGCGCAGCGGCTGCTGGGTGAGCACCCGGTGGTTGAAGTCGGTGATCAGGCCGTCGGTGTGGTCGCGGGCCAGCCCGTCGTAGTAGGGCCGGATCGGGGACAGCAGGCCGAACTCGAGGAAGTCGGGCCCCAGGGCCTGCTGCGCCCTGGTGGGGCACATGTTCCGCTCGGCCGGCGGCAGCCGCAACGTGGCGCAGTCCGCGGCCGCCGCCATCCGGCCGTACGCCGAGGTGACGCCGGCATGGGACAGGAAGAAGTCACCGGCGGCCAGGTAGTTCACCGTGGAGTAGGTGAGGATCGGCAGCACGAAGGCCGCGCCCAGGGCGGCCGCCCGGCGCAGCGCCCGCCGCCAGCCGCCGCCGAGCACCAGCAGGTAGAGCACCGCCGGCAGCAGCAGCGCCTCGCCCACCTGGGCGAAGGTGGCCGACGTGCCCAGCACCAGGCCGCCGGCCAGCACGGCCCGCCAGCCGGGCGCGGGGCGCCACAGCAGGATGGCCAGGCCCGTCAGGATCAGGGCCTCGAACCAGGTGTCCGGCATGACGGTCTGCTCGATCTGGATCTGGTAGGCGTCAAGCAGCAGCGGCGCCATGGCCAGCGCGGCCAGCCAGCGGGGGCAGCCGCGGCGCAGCAACAGCACGTAGATTCCCGCGGCCATGGCCAGGCCGAGCAGGTGCTGGACGGCGGCGACCGCGTTGAAGTTGGCGACCGCCAGGATCGCCCGCAGCGGCCCCTTGTAACCGACCGGGTCCATGCCGGGCGCGTCGTTGTACAGGTACCTGGTCGTGTCGATGTAGAACAGCACCGGCCGGTAGGCGAACTGGGCGAGCACCCGGAGCACCAGCCCCGCGGCGAGCAGCGCGGCGGCCAGCCAGTGCCGCCGCAGCGCCGCCCCGGCCAGGCGGGCCCGGGCCGCCGCGGGCCGGGGCGCCGCGGGACGGGGCGCCGCCGCCTCGTCCGCTACCGCTCTCGGTTCTACGTGGCTGTTTTCGAGCATGGCGGTCGCCGGGCAGGGCGTGATCAGCGGATCCCCGGTGTCGCCTGGCCGCCGCTGGAATGGCACAAGGCGAGGAAGACCGTGACGAGGGTCAGCCAGCGGGTCATCCGGTTGCGCGGCACCTGGGTGAGCGCGACCCAGGCGATGCCGGTGTACCAGGCGAACACCCACGGGGCGACGAGGATCCAGGCATAGGTCAGCGCGAACGGCGCCACCACCTCGCCCGGCTGGTCGGAGGAGATCCGCTGGTACACGAACCAGGCGACGACGATCATGGCGACCGGCCACAGGTACCCCATCACCGTGGCCACCGCGGGCTCCGCGCCGAACAGCCCGCCGATCAGCTCGAGGACCCGCCACGGCGAGGGCAGCGTGGCCAGCTTCAGCCCGCCGAAGATCGGTTTCAGCGCGACCAGCCCGTACGGCCAGTACTGCAGCGCGACCGTGGCCAGGGCCACCAGCGCGATCCGGGTGGTGCGCTGCCACTCGTGCCGCCGCAGCAGCGGCCAGGCGAGCCCGAGCGCGATGAGCATCGCGTTGATCTTTATCCCGAGGGCCAGGCCGATCAGCACGCCGATCAGCACGTCGCCCCACGTGCCGGAGACCCGCCTGGCCACCTGGATCGCGCAGATCGCCGCCGCCGCCACCAGCGTGTCGAGGTGGCCGCCGCTCACCAGTTGCTGGATGAGGACCGGGTTCGCGGTCCAGAACAGGGTGGCCCGGAGCGGGTCGTCCGAGGTCTTCAACAGCAGGAAGCCGACCCCGATGAAGACGGCCCCGTTGAGGATCATCAGGGCCCAGATGGTGACGCTGACGTGCGGGCCGCCGATCGAGGCCGCGAAGGACTGGATCACCGTGGCGAACGGGCCGTAGACCGACGGCTGCCGCTTCCACAGCGTGCCGACGGCCTGGGTGTAGTAGGAATGCGGCCCGAGGAACGCCAGCGGCCCGGTGGTATACGGGTTCCCGCCCAGCGACGCGATCCGGCCGTAGGCCGCGTAGCTGCCGGTGTCGGAGGAGCCCACCGGGGTGAGGCTGACCATGACCGCGATGATGGCCGCGCTGGCCCACAGCAGGTGCTTAGGGTTGGGGCGCCAGCCCTGGCTGTGGGCCCACAGCATGCCGGCCAGGCCCAGGCAGGCCAGGATGTTACCGGTGTAGAGCAGGACCGACGCGATGACGACGTTGGTTTCCGAATGGCCCAGCGACGGCAGCAGGTGCGACAGCGGGAGCCGGAGGGGGATCGTCTCGGCGTTCGGCGCGGTCGCCCCGACGATCATGCCGAGCAGCAGGCCGGCCCCGGACAGGGTGAGCGCGACCATGGGGTCCGACAGCCGGCTCCAGGCCAGCTTCCGGATCACCCGGCTCATGACCCACTCGACCGGGCCGTTCCCGACGACGAGATCGGGTTGTGCGAAGGGCAGGGTGTCCGGCCCGGCCGGCCCTGGCGGGCCAGGCGGGTGGGTCGACACCCGTGTCACCTGGGTCATACCTCCGTCGGCGGACCTGAGCGGCAACTGCCGGCGCGGGCGGCGCACCCGGATCCGGGCCCCCCGATGCCCGCGTCACCGCCCGGGTAGCCCCGCACCCGCCTCTTAGCCCAGCGTAGGGGGCCTGCGGAGGGCTCACGCCAGATTCGCCTGAATCGTGTCGGCGAGTCCTCGGTGTGTCGCATGCCATACCGCCGGTGGGAACAGCCAGGAGCGGCCGGGATTTATAAGGTGTGTGACCGATTCTAGTGACGCGCCCCGGCCCGCCCCGCAGCGGCGTCCGCCCCGGCCCGCGAACCTCATCCTCATCGAGCAGTCCGGGGTCAAGCGGGAGATCCCACAGTCCTCGGCCGCGAGCGGGATAATCGAGGCCGAGCAGGCGATGCACCGCCTCGGCAGCCAGCTGCGGGAAGTCAAGGTCGTCAGCCGGCACCGGGCGATCGCCCGGTGGAAGGCTGGCGAACTGGGCTGGCAGCGGGTCGCCTGACCTGCCTGACCAGCTCAAGACGGGACAACAGGTGCGGGTGACCGGGACGGCCCAGCGCGAGGCCTGGCTGGCGCGCACCGCACCGCCTGTCGAGCAGGTGCGCCCGGACCTGTGGTCGGTGCCGGTGCCGATACCGGACAGCCCGCTCCGGTACACCCTGACCTACCTGATCGCCGCCGGGACCGGGCTGGTGGTCGTGGACCCGGGCTGGGACTGCGAGCCGGCCTGGCAGGCCCTGGCGCAGGGCCTCAAGGCGGCGGGAGCCTCGCCCGCCGATGTCACCGGGGTCGTGGTGACCCACATCCATCCCGACCATCACGGCCTGTCCGCCCGGCTCCGCGAGGCCAGCGGGGCCTGGGTCGCGATGCACCCGGCGGAGCTGAGCACGCTGTCCTCGCTGCGGCCGCGCAACGCCGCCACCCGGCGCGCCGACCGGGCCTGGCTGGCCCGGTGCGGGGTGCCGGACGACGTCGCGGCCACGATCACCGTCACCGACGCCGCCCTGGCCTCGGTCCGGGCCATGGCCAAGCCGGATCTCCTGCTCGGCCACGGCGATCTGGTGCCGCTGCCCGGCCGGACGGTGCGCGCGGTGTGGACCCCCGGGCACACGCCCGGGCACCTGTGCCTGCACGAGGAAGCCGAGAACGTGCTGCTCACCGGGGACCACGTACTGCCTCGGATCAGCCCGAACATCGGGCTGCAGTCGAGCGCGGCCGAGCCGCCGCTGGCCGCGTACCTGCGGTCCCTGGAACTCATCGCGGCCTACGACCACGCGGAGGCGCTGCCCGCGCACGAGTACCGGTTCGCCGGCCTGACGGACCGGGTCCGGATGCTGCTCGCGCACCACGAACGCCGCTGCGAGGAGGTGATCGCCATCCTGGGCCGGCTCGGGCCGGCCACCGCCTGGCAGGTCACCGAGGAGCTGACCTGGTCCCGTGGCTGGCCGGCGGTCGTCGGCTTCATGCGCCGCGCCGCGCTCGCCGAGGCCGGTGCCCACCTGCGCCACCTCGCCGACACCGGCCGGGTCGCGGTGACCGCCGCGGCGGACGGCGAGCCCGACATGTACGCGCTGGTAACTTCGCCGCGGGAGCCTCTCGCCCTTTAGCCGTTCGGGGGTCTAGGCTGCCGCCCATGCGCAAACTGGGGCGGTTTTGGTGGATTGCTGGTATTGCGATGGCGGTTGCGCTGAGCACCGCGGCCGCACCGGCCGTGGCCGCGAACGGGCCGGGCGGGTTCTCGCTCCGGCCGGTGTACCAGGCGAATGACTTCGCCCGCGGCCAGGCCCTGTTCATCCTGCCTGCCGGGGAGAACGGCCTGGTCAACGCGGCACAGCTGGCGAAGTTCGAGGCGACGGGCCAGCGCCCGCCGCACAGCCAGGACCAGCTCGCGCCGTACGAGAACCTGGAGTTCGGCTCCCCCTCGCTGACCGACTCCGCGCTGCACAACTACTACCTGGACGAGTCGTTCGGGGTGAAGCCCGGCCAGATCATCCGCACCGAGAACCCCTCGCCGAAGGTCCCGGTCATCATCTACCGCGACACCCACGACATCCCGCACATCTACGGGAAGACCGACCCCGCGCTGGCGTTCGGCGCCGGGTTCGCCCAGGCCGAGGACCGGCTGTTCCTGATGGACGTGCTGCGCCACTTCGGCGCGGGCACGCTCACCTCGTTCCTCGGGCCGTCCTGCGCCGACGAGCAGATGGACCACGACGAGCTGCTGCTCGCGCCCTACACGACGGCCCAGGCGAACGCCCAGATCAACGCGCTGCCGGCCGAGTTCGGCGCGCAGGGCCGCCGCGCCGTGACAATGATCCACTCCTATGTGCAGGGGATCAACGCCTACATCGCCAAGGCGACCACGGATCCGGCCCTGATGCCCGTTGAGTATTCGCTGTTCGGCCCGGCGAAGCCGTGGGCGCCGGCGGACGTGGTCGCGGTCGCCGGGCTCATCGGCGGCATCTTCGGTGACGGCGGCGGCGGCGAGGTCCGCAACGCCGCGCTGCTGCGCTACCTCCAGGGCCAGCTCGGCCGGTCCGGGGGCGCGACCGCGTTCACCAACTTCAAGGAGCAGAACGACCCGGCCGCCCCGACGACCGTGGTGGGCAAGTCCTTCCCCTACGAAATCCCAGGGCACGTCAACCCGGCGACGATCGCCATCCCCGACAACCCCAGCGCCCCGCTGAAGGGCGGGCCGGTGGGCACCACGACCGGCTGCTCGGCCAGCGCGCCGAGCAAGGCCGGGCTGTCGGTCATCGAGTCGCTGCTGCGGTTCCCGGCCCACATGAGCAACGCCCTGGTCGTGGGCGCCAGCCACTCGGCCGACGGGCACCCGCTGGCGGTCTTCGGCCCGCAGGTGTCCTACTTCGCCCCCGGCATCCTGATGCAGGAGGACATGCATTCGCCGGGCTACGCCGCCGAGGGCGCGTCGTTCCCCGGCACCGGCTTCGTGGAACTGGGCCGCGGCGTCGACTACGCCTGGTCGGCCACGTCCGCGGGCAGCGACCTCACCGACCAGCGCCTGGAGCTGATCTGCAACCCGCACGGCGGCCCGGTATCACCGACGGGCACGTTCTATGAGTTCAAAGGCAAGTGCATCCCGATGACCAACGAGCAGTTCCCGGACGGGAGCATCGCCGGGAAGCTGCTCACCCACAAGATCCACCTGACCGTGCACGGCGTGGTCCAGGGCTGGACCACGGCCCTCGGCGGCAAGCCGGTGGCGGTGGTGAACCAGCGCTCCACCTACAACCACGACGTGGACTCGGTGATCGGTTTCCTGGGCTTCGGGTCGCCCGCCCTGACCCACAGCGCGAAGTCGTGGATGGCAGCCGCCAGCCACATCGACTACACCTTCAACTGGCTCTACGCCGACAGCAAGGACATCGCCTACTACGTCAGTGGCCTGGACCCGGTGCGCCCGGAGTTCGTGGACCCGAACCTGCCCACCTGGGGCACCGGCGGCTCCGAGTGGCTCGGCTTCCTGTCCAGCTCCAGGCACGTGCACCAGGTCAACCCGCCGCAGGGGTTCTTCGACAGCTGGAACAACAAGCCCGCCCCGCTGTTCTCCGCCTCGGACGGGGAGTACGGGTACGGGCCGGTGTACCGGGTGCAGATGCTCACCGCGCAGATCCGGCACCAGTTCTCCGTGCACCACGGGAAGATCACCCGGGCCGACCTGGTCCAGGCGATGGAGACCGCGGCGAGCCAGGACCTGGACGGGCTGACCATCCTGCCGGCGCTGCTGAAGGCCGTCGGCGGGCGGCACGAGCCGGCCGGCGTGGACCAGATGCTCGCCGCGCTGCGGGCCTGGCACGGCACCGGCGCGCACCGGATCCTGTCCTCGGCCAGCGACGCCCAGTACGAGCAGGCCGATGCCGTGGCGATCATGGACCAGCTCACCCCGGCGGTCATCGGGGCCCTGTTCGACCCGCTGTTCGCGGCCGGTGGCACGAACTCCGGTGGTTACGACGTGTTCCCGATGGGCTTCGTCAACGAGCCGTTCAACGGCGGCGGCCATCTCGGCAGCGCCTACGACGGGGGCTGGGAGGGTTACACGATCAAGGCCCTGGACCAGTTCACCGGCACCGGCGTCGCCCAGCCGTTCAGTTCCGTGGTGACCGCGAAGCTCTGCGGCGGCGGCGGGCTGAGCGGCTGCGGCCCGGCGCTGGACGCCGCCCTGGAGTCTGCATACCAGGCGCTGGTGAAGGCCAACGGCGGGTCGAAGAACGTGGCCACCTGGACGCAGGACGCCAACACGGTGGCCGCCGGGCTGACCATGCCGGCCTACGACGCCATCGGCTTCCGGTCGCTGGGGATCGTCGGCCAGCCGAGCATCCCGTGGCAGAACCGTCCCACCTTCCAGCAGGTCGTCTCTTTCCCTGCGCACCGCGCCGGCTGACCGGCCAGTGGCAGAACCGCGCGCCGCAACTTCCAGCAGGCCGTCTCGTTCCCGGCGCACCGCACCGGCTGACCCGGCCCTTAAGTGACTCTTGGCACGATTTGCAATACCTTAGTCCTCCAATACGGGACAGGTTGTCGTGATGGGGGGATGCCATGGCTGCTCCTGGAGATGCCGGCACCGTCTTAAAGGCGGTACGGCTGGGCTGGTGTATTTCCGAAGTGCGGGGCCGGAACCGGCCCAACTGGAGTCCGGAGACGGTGCCCGCTGCCCAGACGGCCGCGGCGCCCGACTGGGGCCTGGGCTGGCTGCCGCTGCAGAACGACCTCACCGAGGATCAGTTGTGCCTTGAGGCCCAGGCCTTGCTCGCCAAGCTGGCCTCCGACCTCAAAGTGAACGATGAAAAGAACACCGCGGGCAGCTATTCCAGCAGGCTCGGCACGCAGGCCAAGGCCCTTGCCGCGGCGGTAGCGGCCAAAGACGGCGAAGCCACCAACACGGAATGGGGGGTTCTGGCCAAGCTGATCCGGGACTTCGACTGGTATGTCCAGGAAACGCTGGTGACGGAATCGGAAACGGTTATCTGCGGGTACCAGCTCGGCCGCGCCCTTGCGGACTCGTACTGGGCGCTGACCCCGTCCCTGATCGATGCCCGGGACCACGCCTCCTGGTCGTTCTTGTTCGGCCAGAGACGCTGCTCAGAGACGGAGCGGCTGCTGGGCCGTCTCACCGCCTATTTCCATCCGTACACGGCGGCGGCGATCGCCGGCTCGGTCGAGGTCTGGCGGAGCGTCGTGGCCGGCGGGGAGTGCAAGGGCTTTCCCAAGCGCTCCGGCCACGGCATGCACAAGCAGGTCCGCCGGTGGTACGAGCTCACCGTCCTTAAGCAGGACCCGACGACGCTGATCCGCCCCTACCAGTTGCTGAAGGACTGGCGCCTCGTGTGGCGGGCGGTCCGCCTGTTCTGGTTCCAGTTGCTGATGGGCCTCCTGGCCGCCGCCGCGATCGGCGGCTTCGCCTACCTGCTTTCCGTGCCGAGCGTCAGTTCCGGGCTCTCCTGGCTCACCACGGCCCTGGGCGCCCTCGGGATCACCGGTGTCTCCGTCGCCGGCCTGGCGGCGAAGCTGAAGAACGACGCGCAGGCCATGCTGGCCAGGATCAAGGAAGACGCCTATACCGACTTGATCGCGGTCGCCATCACCACCGCACCACCGCCGCCCGCGTCTGGCCAGGCGGACACGGCCGACGAACCGGGCCCCGCATCGGGCAAGCGGCAGGCGCAGTTGACGCACATCGTGCAGCGGCGGAGGCTCACTCCCGTCACGCCCGGCTGAGCGCCCGCCCGGAAGGGCTGGCCCGACGGGTCAGGCCCGGGCGGCCGCGTCCGCGCCGAGGGTCGTTGCGCGAGCCTGCAGGTCGCGCAGTGCCGCGTGCGCGATCCCGGTGAATGGCTGCCGGTTTTCTGGCGCTGCCCAGCGCGCATAGGCGGTGCTGAATGCGAGAACGCCCCCTCGGCGGCCAGGCGCGCGGCCACGTCGTCGGCTCCGCGTGCGCGGAGGGCCTCGGCCATGACCGCGGCGAGGCGGGCCCGCTTGAGCAGCTCGCGTTCCTGCAGTTCACTGTTGGCCGCGATCACCGCTCGCCGCTGCGGGGCCAGATCGTGGCGGTCCGGGGTGAACGCGGCGGCGGCGGCCTCCAGCGCCGCGGCGAGGCAGCCGGCGGTCGTCGCTGCAGGCCGAATTCGACAACGGCGACTACTTCACCACGCCCCCGCCGCACGACTAACCGCGCGGGCCCGGCCGTGCCAGGGGTTCAGCTTCCGGTGGCGAGGTCCCCGGCCAGCGCGCCGAGCGGGACGTCCGGGTCGGCCAGCGCGCCCGGATCGACCTTGGCGCCGGACCGGATCAGGGCCTCGACGTCGGCGTTCACGTCCCAGACGTTGACGTTCATGCCGGCCACGACCTGCCCGTCGCGCAGCCAGAACGCGATGAACTCACCGGCGTCCCTGTCGCCGCGGAACAGCACCTCATCCCACTGCGGCGCATAGCCCGAGTACTCCATCCCGACGTCGTACTGGTCGGAGAAGAAGTAGGGGATGTGGTCGAAGCTGACCTTCTTGCCGAGCATGGCCTGGGCCGCGGCGGGACCCTGGTGCAGCGCGTTCGCCCAGTGCTCGACACGGATCTGCCGCCGGTAGACCGGGTGCCAGGCGTTCGCCACGTCGCCCGCGGCGAAGATGCCCGGCGCGGAGGCCGCCAGCCTGGCATCGGTGACGATGCCGTTGCTGACCTCCAGGCCCGCGTCGGCGGCCAGCCCGGCCCGCGGCACCACGCCGATGCCGGCGACCACGAAGTCGCACTCGACCTCCCGGCCGCTGGCGGTCCGGACCCTGGTGACCGCGCCGTCGCCCTCGAACGAGCCGACCCCGTCGCCGAGCAGCAGCGTGACGCCGTGCTGGCGGTGCACGTCCCGGTAGAAGGCCCCGATCTCGCTGCCGAAGATCCGCTCGTTCGGCAGCGGCGTCGGGTCGATGACCGTGACCTCGAGGCCGCGCTGGCGGGCGGACGCGGCGAACTCGCTGCCGATCCAGCCGGCCCCGGCCACCACGACCCGCCCGCCGGCCGCCAGTCTCTCCCGCAGCAGGTCGCAGTCGGCGAGCGTGCGCAGGTAGTGGATGCCGTCGAGGTCCGCACCGGGCACCCGCAGCCGCCGCGGCTCGGCGCCGGTGGTGAGCAGCAGCCGGTCGTAGCCGAGTTCGCGGCCATCGGCCAGGGTGACCCGGGAGGCCCCGGGGTCGATCGCTGTCACCGCCACCCCGGTGACCAGTTCGATGTCCTGCTGCGCGTAGAACTCCTCCGGCTGCACGCGCGCGCTGCCCCGCTCGGTCTCGCCGCGCAGGTAGTCCTTGGTCAGCGGTGGCCGCTCATAGGGCAGCTCCGGCTCGGCTCCGATCAGCAGGACGCGGCCGGCCAAGCTCTACCGCCGTGCGGCGACGGAGGTCGCCGTCAGCCTGCCGCAGCGCAGCTACGAGCTGGCCGGGCGGCTCATGGCCCGCGGCATCGCCGGCGCGCGCGGCGCGGACCGGCCAGTGGTGCAGGCCCTCGGTGACGCGGCCGGGGAGCAGGGCCGTGAACTGGCCGCCGAGGCGCTGCGCCGGGCCGGGCACGACCCGTCCGGCCCGGTGCTGCTGGCCGCCGCGCGCTCGGTGCTCGACGAGCAGGGGTACGCCACGCGCGCGGACGGGACCTTCGCCAACTGCCCGTTCCACGCCCTCGTAGCCGAGCACACCGAGCTGGTCTGCGGCATGAACCTGGCGATCGCCGAGGGCATGCTCGGCGGCCTGCCGCGGCTCCCCGTCACCGCGGTGCTCGACCCGGCGGAGGGGCGCTGTTGCGTCCGCCTGGCCGCCGCCGGCCACGCCGTTCCCTGATCCGCCCGGGCGGGGTGCTGGTTCGCCGGCCGTTGGTGCCCGGCGGGGCCGGGACCGCCCGGCGTTCCGTGCTCACCGGCCAGGCGAGAGCTGGCCGATCCGGCCATCGCTGGGCGAGCCGTGGAGCGGGTAGTCGCGCAGCGTGCCGGTCTTGGCGGTGCGCTTGGCCAGCCAGCCGAACGGGGCCGGGCCCTAGCTGAACGGGGGGACCACCGCCTCGATCAGGTGCGGGCCGGGCTCGGTGAGCGCGCGGCGCAGTTGCGCGGCGAACTCGGGCGCGGTCTGCGCCCTGCTCGCCGGGACGCCCATCCCCTCGGCCAGCGCGGTGAAGCTCAGCCCGGGCCGGGACAGGTCCAGCAGGCTCCGGGCGCTCTGGCCGGCCGCCGGGGCGCCGGTGCGGTCCAGTTCCATGTTCAGGATCGCGTAGCTCCGGTTGCTGAAGATGACCGTGGTGATGTCGAGCTGCTCGCGGGCGTGGGTCCACAGCGCGGAGATCGTGTACATGGCGCTGCCGTCGGCCTCCAGGGCGAGGACCGGCCGTTCCGGGCAGGCCAGCGCGGCACCGGCGGCCAGCGGCAGGCCCTGGCCGATGGCGCCGCCGGTCAGCGTGAGCCAGTCGTGCGGCGGCGCGCCCGCGGTGGCGGCGGGCAGCGCCAGCCCCGAGGTGTTGGCCTCGTCGCAGACGATCGCGTGCTCCGGCAGCAGCGCGCCGATGACCGCCGCAGCGCTGTGCCCGGTCAGGTCACCGTCCGGCAGGCCCGGGCGTTCCGGCTGCCGCGGCGCGGGCGCGGCGCCCGGGGCGGCCAGGTCGGCCAGTGCCGCGAGCGCCCCGGCGATGTCGTCGCCGGGCCCGGCCAGCGTGCGCACGTGGCAGCCGTCCGGGACCAGCGAGCTGAGCTTGCCCGGGTAGGCGAAGAAGGACACCGGCGCCCTGGCCCCGGCCAGGATGAGGTGCCGCGCGCCGTCGAGCTGCGCGGCGGCCATCTCGGCCAGGTACGCGAGCCGCTCGACCGCCGGGGTGCCCGCGCCGCGCTCCTGGCGGGCCGGGAAGGTCTCGGCGAGCAGCCGGGCACCGGTGGCCCGGGCGATGCGGCTGGCCGCCGCCAGCGCGGGGCGGTGCATCCCGGCGCCGCCGAGCATGATCACGCTGGGCTCGCCGCCGCGCAGCACCGCCGCGACCGCGTCGATCACCTCGCCGGCTACCGGCGCCCGGGGGCGCAGCGGCGCCGCGGCGGCCGGCTCGGCACCGGGGGACCAGGACACATCGGCGGGCAGGATGACGGTGGCCACCTGGCCCGGCGGGGACATCGCGGCGGCCACCGCCTCGGCCGCGTCCGCCGCCGCGTCGGCGCTCCGCGCGCACCGCCGGACCCACCCGGACACCGTCCCGGCCAGCGCCTCGATGTCGGACTCAAGCGGCGCGTCGAACCGCTTGTGGTAGGTGGCGTGGTCCCCGACGATCACCAGCAGCGGGGTCCGGGCGCGGCGCGCGTTGTGCAGGTTGGCCAGGCCGTTCGCCAGCCCGGGCCCCAGGTGCAGCAGCACCGCCGCGGGCCGGCCGGTCATCCGGCCGTAGCCGTCGGCGGCACCGGTCGCCGCCCCCTCGAACAGGCACAGCACCGGGCGCATCCCCGGGACCTCGTCCAGCGCCGCGACCATGTGCATCTCCGACGTGCCCGGGTTGGCGAGGCACAGGCTGACCCCGCTGCCGGCCAGGGTGCGGAGTACCGCCTCGGCGCCGTTCATCGTTCCTCCTCCGGACCCGGGTTACCCGACCGCGAACACGCCGCTGGCGGTGGCGACCGGCTTGCCTTCCGCTTCCACCCTGCCGTGGGAGAAGGCCAGCCGGCGGCCGACCCGGGTCACGGTGGCGCTCGCCTCGAGCCAGTCGCCGTCCCGGGCGGACGCGACGAAGTCCACGGTCAGGCTGACCGTGACCAGGCCCGCCTGCCCGGCCCGCATGGCGCAGTTGCGCCCGCACACCACGTCGAGCAGCGCCGCCAGGACGGCGCCGTGCACGAACCCGCGGGTGTTCAGGTGCTCGGCGCGGGCCCGCAGGCCCAGCAGGACCCCGCCCTCCCCGGTGCGGCTGTAGACCGGGCCGATCACGTTGAGGAACGGGCTGGTCCGTCGCGACGGCTCGAAGCCGGCCGGTACCTCGCTCATGGCCTCCCTCACCGTCCCGGGCGGACGCCAGGCACACCGCGCACCCCAGTACGCCCGGGACGATTGTCGCAACCATCACGCTTTCATGTGCCATCAGCTCACGATCTTGATCTTCGTGATCATGACTTCCGTGGGCCTATAGCACCACCTAAGTCATGATCACGAACCTGGCGCGGCAATGTATAGCCGCGGGCGGTCCGGTCAGCGGTAGGTGCCCGGCTGGACGACGCCGGCGTAGGAGAGGAAGTGCGCCCTGGTGTAGCTCCGGTTGCCGGTGATGCTGGTGTCCGGGGCCGGGCCCATCGGGCAGTCGGCGCCGAGGAACGGCGTGAACCGCGGGTAGACCCTGAGATAGCTGGCCGGGTCCGCGCGGAGCAGGCCGATCAGCGTCTCGGCGACGATCCGGCCCGCCACCGGGCCGAGGTTGAGCCCGCCCGCCGCGATCTTGGACTCGGCCAGGATGTAGTACCACAGCGGGGTGCTGGCCGCGAACGGCGCATACACCGCGCCGATGTCGGCCAGGTCGGCCGCGGTGAGCGGCGCCACGCCCATGGCCCGCGCGACGGACTGGCCCGACGGCAGGCTCCAGGTGAGCTGGCGGAGCAGGTTGCGCTGCGGCAGCACGGTGGGCGCGGTCTGGGTGTGCGGCGCGATGGCCGGCAGCGGCAGGGTGAACAGCACCGAGGAGATCGTGGTGTCGATCTTCTTGTTGTTCTTGACCTGGCCGTCGCCGAAGTCGAAGAACGTCTGCCAGCCGACGTAGCGGCGCGGCGCCGGGTAGCCGCCGAGCAGGTCGTCGCGGTCGTAGCTGACGGGTCCGTTGAAATCGGCCTCGGCCGCGTCGAAGACCAGGGCGAAGAACGGGTCGGCGGCCGGGCTGGCCGAGTCGCCGGTGCCGCTGGTGAAGTTGGCCCGGTAGGACGGCCGGAACATCGAGTGGCCGAACCGGTAGCAGGCCGCGCCGAACTCGATCGGCATGAACGCGTCCCCGGGCGGCGGCCGGTAGAACCGGTTGCCGTTCGCGAGCACGTCGCTGACCACCTGCTGCCCGCAGATCTGCGGCAGGTGCTCGTTGACCAGCAGCCACTGGTAGTGCCAGAGCGTCACCTCCCGCGCGATCAGGTACTTCAGGTAGTTCAGCGCGCGGTCCCCGCGCTTGGCCGAGGACAGCTCGCGCAGGCCCGCGCCACGGGCCGCGGGGAACCGGGACAGGTTCATGCCGCCCAGTTCGGACAGCACCCGGTTGTAGAACAGGATGTGGGCGCAGTGCAGCCCGGCGATTATCAGGTTCTCGTCGTTGCGCGGGTCGCCGAGGATCGCGGAGTAGGTGCCGTCGCCGTTGGCGGCCCTGGGCACGTCCTCGTGCACCCCGCCGGACCCGATCCGCAGTTGCGGGCCGGCGCTGCCGCCGGGGCCCGGCACGTACAGGCCCGGGCTGATCGTGGGGCCGCCGCCGAACACCGAGTCCAGGTCCAGCGCCGGCGTGCGGGTGTTGGGCGAGGTCAGCGGGTTGGTGGTCACGCCCAGGTGAGAGGTCTGGTCGAAGGTGATGTCGTGGTCGCTGAACTGGCCGACGAACGTCGAGCCTGCCGTCATCGTCGGGTTGTCCGGGTTGGTCCCGTAGGGGTTATCCGGCGTCGGGTTGCCGTTCACCGCCGGGTCCACGATCAGTTCCTTCGGCCCGGCGGCCAGGTCGTCCTGGGCGTCCATGATGCCGCCCTGGGCGCCGACCTCCAGCAGTGCCGCCTGGACCGCGTCGGTCACCGGCGCGAACGGCGGCAACTGCGGGAAGATCCGGCCGAACAGCATGCTGTTGGCCGGGGCTCCCGGTGGCAGTAAGTGCCCCGCCGCCCCGGCCCCGGTGACCGCACCTCGTGCGGCGGCGGGGCGGATCCCGGGCAGTAACCCTGCCGACGCGGCGGCCAGCCCGGCCCCCGCCGTCCCGGCGCCCGTCAAGAGCCTGCGCCGGGAGAGACCGGCTGGTTTGTCGTCCCCTGTCGTTGTGGCCGCGCTCCCTGTTTCACCTGTGCCTTCTGGCTGCGCGTCCGCTGGCGTCCTGCGTGATTGCATGCTTCCCCCGTCCTTCGCATGAAGCTGCCAGGGGAAAGAGGACGACAGTGTGCTCCTGATACACCGGGGCCGGCCGCCCGCGCGTGTGCCACCTGTGGCCCGCCCGGTGAACACCAGGGCCGGCCCGGCCGCGCCGCGTGTCTTGCCTGGGTCTGGTTGGGCGGGGCAGGCCAGCTGGCCTGCCCCGCCACACCCCCCGCTGGGCTCGGCCCCGGCTGAGCCCAGCCGTTGTTGCGGTCAGCCGCCGTTGAACGGGGAGACCAGCGGGTTGGTGCTGGAGTACAGGCCCGCCGGGTTCGGGTACCAGACCCAGACGTGCATCGTGAACAGGTCGGGGTGGAAGAAGAAGAAGAACGACGCCCCGGAACCCGGCGCGGTCGCCGGGCAGTCCTGCTGGGTTGGCTCGGGGACGAACGTCCCGTCGTTGTAGTGACAGCCCGCGGGGAAGAAGCCGAACGTGGCGTTCGGCAGCGGCGGCGTCTTCGGCATGGAGGTGAAGACCCATTCCAGGGCGCCGAGCTGCCAGGTGTTGGTCCCGGTGTGCTCGTAGACCAGGATCTGCGGCTTGCGGACGTCGAACCCGCTGATGCCCGGGTTCAGGAAGTGGTACCCCATGTTCGGCATCATCTTCGTGATGATCTTGTAGCCGTCGGCCTGCGCCTTGGCCAGGTTGGTGGCGTACTTGGCGGTCGCCTTCCGGGCTTCGGCAATGTCCTTGGTCAGCACCGAGTTGCCGGTGCCGGTGCCCATTCCGGCCATGTGCTTCGCCGATGGCGCGGCACCCCAGGCCGGGATCAGCATCCACAGGCCGGCCGACAGCACCACGGCGGTGATGCCGGTGAGCCTTATCAGGCGTGATTTGAGTAGCTGCATTGCGCTAGGACCCTTCTTGGACTCGGTAGATGTGGTCGGCCACCGGGCCGTGCGCCTCCCGGTGAACGTCGGCCGCGGCCTCGGCCGACGGCGCCTCGACCAGGCAGAACACCCGCCCGTTTCCTTCATCGACCCAGTACCTGAGGTACCGGACGTCGTGAGCCGCCTGCATTTGCAGGTCGGCGAGGTGAGCCTTGGCGACGTCGTCCATTGTCACGCCGCCGTTGATCTCATGAACGTCCATGAAAAGCGGCACTGACGGCCTCCCTTCGTTCGTCGGAATTTCTCCAGCGACCGTAAGGCGGCCGGGTCAGCGGCCTCATCGGGGAAAGTGCCTGGCTTGACGGCGGCGGTTACCCATATTTGGGCGCGGAGGTACCTACGTTGGCGCGCGCGGGCCGGAAGGCGCGGTTCAGCGGACGGCCGGCGCTCACGGCCCGGGGCCGGCGCCCGGCCGGGGTCAGGACCCGATGCCCAGCTTCGCGGCCTCCCGGGCCGCCGCGGTCCGGGACGAGACGCCGATCTTGGACAGCACCGCGGAGACGTGATGTTGCACGGTGCGCTCGGAGATGAACGGCCGCTCCGAGATCTCCCGGTCGGCCAGGCCGCCGGCGAGCAGCGCCAGGACCTCCTGCTCGCGGGGGGGGTGCGTATGGCTCCGGGGCCGGGGGAGCGGGTGGCTCTCCTGGATGGCCCCGGACATCCGGTCCCGGTGGGCGGCGGGAGACCGCGGGCCATCGTAACTCATCTTGCAAAGATATCTTTCGAAAGATAGCTTTGCATTCATGGCAGAACGGCAACCGCGATCCGTCAAGCGAATGACCGACCCACGGGCGCTGCGCGCGCTGGCGCACCCCTTGCGGCTGTCCTTGCTCGGGCTGCTGCGCTCGGAAGGGCCGCTGACCGCCACCCGGGCCGGCGAGCTGGTGGGGGAGAGTTCCGCGAGCTGCTCGTTCCACCTGCGGCAGCTCGCCAAGTACGGCCTGGTCGAGGAGGCGGGGGGCGGCCGGGGCCGGGAGCGGCCGTGGCGGGCCACCGCCATGTTCACCGACGTGCCGTCGGTCACCGGCAGCCCGGAACTCGACGCCGCGTCCGGCCTGTTCCGGTCGATCGTCGCCGAGCGCTACTACGAGGAGATGATGGCCTGGCTGGAGGCCAGGGCGGACGAACCGGCCGAGTGGCAGCAGGCCGCGCTGTTCGGGGACATCTGGCTGTACCTGACCGCGGCCGAGCTGACCGAACTCGGGGAGCAGGTGGACCGCCTGTTCGACCGCTATATCGACCGGCTGAGCCGGCCCGAGCTGCGGGCCGCGGCGCCGCGGCAGGGCCCGGGCAGCTCCCGGCGCGGGCCGGCTGCTGGCGGGGATGCCCGGTGAGCGCGGCCGTGGACACCCGCGCGGACCCGGGCACCCGCACGCGCCCGGACTGGGTGCCCGGCGGCCGCCGGGGCCCCATCGGGCGGCGCATGCCCGCCCTGCTCCGGGAGGCGGGGTTCCGGCGGTACTGGTGCGGCCAGACGATCTCGATGTTCGGCGACCAGATCTCCTCGATCGCGCTGCCGCTGGTCGCCGTGCTCACGTTGCGGGCCGGCCCGGCGCAGATGGGCCTGCTCGCGGCGCTGGTCTGGCTGCCGAGCCTGCTGCTCGGCCTGCACGCGGGCGTGCTGGCGGACCGGTTCGGGCACTGGCGCGCCCTGATGATCGTGGCCGACCTGGGCCGGGCCGCGCTGCTGGCCAGCATCCCGGCCTGTTACGCGCTCGGCGTGCTCACCATTTGGCAGCTCTACGCGGTCGCGCTCGGCACCGGCGCGTTCAGCGTGCTGTTCACCGTCTGCCAGCCCACGCTGTTCGTCTCCCTCGTCCCCGATGACGCCTACCTGGAGGGGAACTCGCTGATCTACGGCAGCCGGGCGCTGTCGTTCACCGGCGGCCCCAGCGCCGGCGGTGTCCTGGTCGAACTGCTGGGCGCACCGTTCGCCGTCATCGCCGACGCGCTGTCGTTTCTCGGCTCGGCGTTCTTCCTCGGCCGGATCCGCGTGGCCGAGCCGCGCCCGGCCGGGCCTTGCCCTGGCGCGCTCACCGCGGGCGCGCGGTTCATCAAGGGCTCGCCGGTCATCCGGTGGTCCCTGCTGTCGGTGTCGCTCATCAACTTCTTCAACTTCGTCTACTTCGCGCTGTTCGTGCTCTACGCCACCCGCTCGCTGCACGTCCGGCCGGGCCCGCTCGGCCTGGTCCTCGGCGCCGGTGCGGTCGGCGGCGTGCTCGGGGCGGTGCTCACCAAGCGGCTGTCGGCGCGGCTCGGCGCGGGACGCCTGTGCACCGCGTCCTGCCTGGTGTTCACCGCGCCGCTGGCGCTGGTACCGCTGGCCGGCGGCCCCAAGCCGGTCATCCTGGCGATGCTGTTCGCCGCCGAGTTCGTCTCCGGTTTCGGGGTCATGGCGCTGGACATCTGCTTCGGCTCGATCTTCGCCGCAGTGATACCCGACCGGCTCATGTCCCGGGTGACCGGAGCGTTCCAGGCGGTCAACTACGGCACCAGGCCGCTCGGCGCGCTGGTCGGCGGCTTCCTCGGCACGGTCCTCGGGGTGCGGCCGACGCTGTGGATCGCGGCGATCGGCGGCATGGCCGGTTTCGCCGTGCTGCTGCCCTCCCCGCTGCCCCGGTTCCGGCTGCCGTCCCAGCCATGATCACGGCAATCCGGGTGTCGGGTTAGCGGCCGGGTTCCCGGCGTCGTTATCGCCTGCGTCGTCTCCGGCTGCCTTCTGGGCTTCGACAAGCCGTTCGACGGTCGCCAGGGGGTCGGGGTCGAGGCCGGGCGGGGCCAACTGGGCGTGCAACTGCCCTGCTTGGGCAGCCCAGTCGTGGCTGGTGCCTTCGGCTTCGTCGAGGGCGGCGTGGGCGGTCAGGGCGTCGAGTTCGTGCCAGGGCAGGTGGCGGCGGACCGCCAGCCGCCACGCGGCGTCAGCGTCGTCGCGGCCTTGTGCCAGCGCATCGGCGTTCCCGGTGGCGGTAGCGTGAGCGGCGCGCAGCCGGGCCCGGGCGGCCAGCACGGTGGCCTGGGCGGGGATCAGGGCGCGGGGCGCGGCGATGGTGATCGCTTCGGCCAGGTGGCGTTCCGCGGTGTCCAGGTCCCCGGTGGCCTGGGCGCAGGCGGCCAGGCTGGGGAGGGCCTCGGCGAGGTCGGTGAGGCAATCCCCGTCACGGAAGGCCGTGACGGCGGCGGTCAGGTGCGTCCTGGCGGTGACGGGGTCCCCGGCGGCCAGGGCCAGGCCGCCTAGTACCTGGTCACACCGGGCCGCGTCGTCGTTCCAGCCGTTCTCGCGGCAGATGGCAACGTTACGGCGGATCAGGTCCCGGGCCGAGAGGGGCCGTCCGGTCTGGGCCAGCCACTGCGCCCACCAGACCCCATTCAGCGAGTACAGGTGCTTATCGCGGTCGGTGAGGGAGGTCTGGTCGGCGGTGGTGAAGTGCTGCTCGGCGGCTGCGGTTTCCCCGGCCAGGCCAGCCAGCCACCCGAGATACGCATGCGAGTCGAGAACACCGACCAGGTCGTCAGCGCCTTCGGCGCAGGTGAGGGCTTCGACGGCGGCCGCCTGGGCCAGGTCGACTAGGCCCAGGCGGCCCAGGCTCTCAACCATGTTCCCCAAGCGGATCGCCAGGATATCCATATTCTCGCCGTCACGCTCGTGGCGGACAGCCAGGGTTAGGTAGTCGCGGGCGGTGGCCAGGTCTCCCGCGCGGTTCGCGCACAGGCCGGTCTCGTTCAGGTAGAAGCTGAGGCGGCCGGGGGGGAGGTGGGTGGCGCAGGCGTCGCGGCGGGCGGGGGTGGCCACGAACGCGGTGGCCGTGCGCTGCCCTAGCCGTGCCGCGGGCAGGGTCTGCCAAACTGAGGGGGCGCTGCCGCAGCGGGCCTGGTACAGGTCGTCGGCGGGCTGCCACTGGCCGGCGTCCAGCAGCAGTTCGATGGCCTCGGTCACCCGCAGCGCGTCCGCCCGGGAGGCCACGGTTCCCGCGGGCAGCCCGGTCAGGCTGGTGTCGGCGGCGGTGGCCGCGGCGGGCAGGGCCAGGGGGCGGAAGGTGTCGCGGACCAGGGGGTGGGCGGAGATGGTGGCATCGGGGTGCCAGGTGGCCAGCCCGGCCAGCCGCTCCCGCACCGCCGCCCGCACCATGCCCGGCGTCCACCCGGCCAGCCTCCCGCCGAACGCCTCATGCGCTGCCACCGCCAGCACCGCCTCAACGGAAACCGGCCGGGCGAACAGCGACACCGCCGCGAGCAGGTACCGGTCCGCCTCGCCCAGCGCGGCGGCGTAAAAGCCCAGCACCTTGCCGACCCGGGTATCGGTGCGGGCCGCGGCAGCCAGGTCGTCGCGCAGGGCGGCCAGGTCCGTGGCGGGCAGGCGGGCGGCGAGCAGCCCGCCCAGGACCGTGACGGCCAGGGCGTGCCCGTCCACCAATGCCACCAGCTCCCGCCGCTCGGCCTCGGGCAGCCAGCCGCCGCCCGCGGCGGCCAGCAGCGTCGCGCCCTGCGCGGGGGTGAACGCGGGCACCTCGAGCATGCGGGCGCTGCTGCCGTCGAAGGCTTCCAGGTCGGCGAACGGGAACCGGCTGGTCAGCACCACCAGCCCGGCATGGTCCAGCTGGCAGGCGCCGGTCAGCACCTCGCGCAGCAGCCCGTCCAGCAGCCGCCCGAACCCGTCCCCGGCCGGGCCTTCCTGCACCACCTCCAGCCCATCGAGCACCAGCAGCACCGGCACCGCCGCCAGCACCCCCAGCACCCGCCCCGCCACCCGCCCGGTTCCTGGGACCGGGACGCCGAGGTCGCGTTGCGCCCAGTCCAGGAACCCGGCCGCCCAGTGCTCAGGAGAGGGGTCGGTGTTAAAACTCCATCCGAACACCCCCCGCAACCCCGGCCGCCGGGTGATCCCGCCGCCGTCACCGGCCCAGTGGGTGACCAGGGCGGTCTTCCCCGCCCCGCCCCACGCGCTCACCCCGACCAGGCGCACGGCCGGGTCGGCGGCCCACCGGTCCAGCCGGGCCAGCTCCTCGGCCCGGCCGGTGAAATGCGCCACCGGATCCGGCGGCGGCACCCACCGCACCACGACATCGGCCCGGCCGGTGTCCGCGCTGGTACCAGGTCCGGCCGCCGGGGATGCGGGGCGGGCAGGCGCCTCCGCGGCGGCCGGGAACCGGGCGTCGGCCAGCCCGGCAAACAGGGCCGCCAGCGCGGAATGATCCCCGCCCGGTGCTGGGTAGAGGATGACCTGCGCGCCGTAGGCGATCTCCGCGCGCTGCGCCAGAATCCCCAGGTCGCTGGCCTCATCCGCGGGATCCCAGGCCATGACCGCTACATGCGCTGGCGCGGCCCCCGGATCATGCCGGGTGCCGGACAGCAGCGGCACCTCCCGCAGGATCGCGGCGAGCCGCTGGTCGGCGAAGCTGAACCCGATCCAGCACAGGTGCCCGCCATCGGCCAGCCGTTCCAGCACCGGGGCCAGCTTCCCCGCATATGCCCGCCGGTAGTCGCTGGCGGCCAGCACCACCGAATCGGGCTGGGTGTGCACGCCATGGGCATACAGCACCGGCAGCTCGGCGCCGCCGAACACCCGGCCGGTGCGCCATTCGTCCAGGCCCAGCTCATACTGCCAGGTCATGAACCCCGTCGCCGACGCCCCCGGCCGCACCCGCATCCGCGCGTTCACGATGCCGGGGTCATAGTTCGTGGTCACCACGCCGCGGAACGCACACCGGCACACCAGTTCCTGCACGCCCGTCCACGACCGGCCGGTGACCGGGTCGGTGCGCACCCGCAGCACACCGCGCAGCACCGCGTGATAGGACGGCCCGCCCAGGCTGCGCCGCACGATCTCCACGACCTCCTCCGGCGCGCTGCCCGCCAGCGCCCGGCACGTCGTCGCCTCCGCCTCGCTCAGCCGCCCCGCGGCCGCGTCCACCAGCTCACCGATGAGCCCGGCCCACAGCGGGTACAGCGGCGCCGATACCCCCGCGCCCAGGAACGCCACCGCCTCCCCGGACCTCAGGTAATCACGCAGCGCGGCTAACCCCGGGGCGTTCACCCGCTCCAAGGCTGCCCGCTGATCCGCGGGCAGTCCGGCCAGGTAACCCGAATCCAGATCCCCCACCATGCCCCGAATCCTCCCGCACCTGCCACCGGCAAGCCAGCGCCACGTACGCTGTGATCCCACTTGCTCGTATTGCTGTGTTGGTTCTCTTCCAGCCTGAGCTGGCGGTGGTCCAGCCTGAGCTGGCGGTGGCCTCGGTGTACCCGGGCCATCGCCCTCGTCCTGCGGATAGCCCTGGAACCAGGACGGGGTCTTTGCCGGTGCCGGCGGCGGGGGTAGCGTGGCGTGCGTAAGGGAGCGGCTCGGCGGGTGTTGCGCGGCACCCGGGAACCGCGAAGACCCGCCGACGTGCTGAGCGAAAGGCGGCTCCGCCGGTGGCTGATCATGCTGTCCGTGTGCGCCCCTCGGCGCAGGCCTCGGCCGCGCTGGGCCGGATCCGCTGGCGCGTTCTCGGCGGTGAAAATGTTCGCTGGGCCGTCGTGGGTGCTGACCGCCGTCTACCGGTGCCGCGGGTGGCGACGGTGACGATGGGCGATATCGGCGAGGAGATCACCGAGATCGAGTTGGAGCCGTTGCCCGAGGAGCCGCCCGTGGAGGCGCCCGTCGAGCCGGCGGCGGAGCCTGTCCCGGCATGAGTGCGCTAGCGGGGGAGGGCATCCCGGGGTTCAGCGGCCGCGATCTGCCGCTGGCGGCCGGTTCGGTGACGGCCGCGCGGCTGTGGCACGTGGATATGACCTCGGCCGAGGCGGCTGCGGACGGCGCTCCCGTGGAGGGCCTGCTGACCGGTGTGTTCGGCGGTGTCTGGCGGCGCGGGGAGAACGTGGCGGTCTGCGGCGGCGGCCAGGCATCCCCGCCGTGTCCTCAGGACCTGGTGCCCGCGCCGGACTGCGGGTGCGGGTTCTGGGCGTATTGGGCTCTGCGGTACGCCTGGCGCTGCGACTACTACTGGCATGGCGAAGTGATCGGGGTCATCCAGGGCTACGGGCGGACCAGGATCGGCACTCGCGGATGCCGGTGCGGCAAGGCCCGCATCCTGGCCTTGCACCTGCGCCCCGCCGGTCCCGATGATCAGCCACGCGGCCTGCGCCACCGCGACGTTGCCGAGGTTCTCGAAAGCTACTACGGCGTGCCGTGCTACCCGTCGCTGGCGGAGATGCTGGCCGCCCATCCGCTGACCGCGGACTACCTCCCGGGCCGGCAGCGGCGCCTGGCCACCTCTCCCGCGCTTCGCCCGCGGACACCAGCCCTGCCCGCGCCGGTCAACTGGCTGCTGGCAGGACGGCGATCCCCGGCCACCCCGGCCGCCTCTCAGGGCACCCCGCCAGGCCGGCGTACCGAGAATGACGAATCCGGACGTCAAGCCTCGTGACAGGTGCTGAGCCGGCAATCCTCGCCGTCGTCTACATCGCCTACGCGTGGCGGCTCCGCCGCCGCTGACCTTGCTCCCCTCGCCGCAGTCGGCTGGCAGCATGGGGTTATGCGCCATCAGCCGCAGCGGTATCAGCGGGGCGAGTTGGTCGTCGTGATCGACTGCTCCGACCTGGGCCGCGCCACGGAATTCTGGGCCGGGGTGCTCGGGTATGTCCGGGAGGGCCCCGCCGTGGGCCCCTATCAGGGCCTGATTCCAGCAGACGGTCAGGGTGTGGAGGTCTTGCTGCAGCGGGTGCCGGATAAGAAGCGGGATAAGAACCGCCTTCACCTCGACCTGCGCACGCCAGATCTTGCGTCCGAGGTCAGGCGTGTCCTGGCCGTCGGCGCCGTCCTGCTCACCGCCGAGCCGGTCCAGGAGTTCGGGTGGCGCTGGCATATTCTCGCCGATCCCGACGGCAATGAGTTCTGCGTCATCCAGCCACCGGCCTGACACTGGCCCGCGTGGCAATCGCCTGCCGGTCAGCTCGTCATGCTGGCGAACATGCCTGGCTCGTAGGATCCTCCCTTTTGGCGGACGATCACGCCGAGCCGGTTGGCCGCGTTGATCATGGCGACCAGGCAGACCAGCGCGGCGGTCTGGTCGTCGTCGTAGTGCTTGCGCACCTGGGCCCAGGTCTCGTCGGACACGCCGTGGCAGGCGTCGGCGAGCCGGGTGCCCTCCTCGGCGAGCGCCAGCGCGGCCCGCTCGGCCTCGGTGAACACGGTGGACTCGCGCCAGGCGGCGACCAGGTTGAGCCGGACCGCGGTCTCGCCGGCGGCCGCGGCCTCCTTGGTGTGGAGGTCGACGCACCAACCGCAGCCGTTGATCTGGCTGGCGCGCAGCGCCACCAGCTCCTGCGTGGACTTCGGCAGCGGCGACTGGTAGATCACCAGGCTGGCGTTGGCGAACCGCTTGCTGAACTTGGCACCGATCTCGTTGTCGAACATGTTGAACCGGGGTTCCATGACTTCGCCTCACTCGTGGTGTTGCGTGCTGCTGGACCGGACGAACACGAGATGCCGGCGACCCGATCCCTGTGACAGCGCCGGTTACGTGACGTGCGTCACATGCAGGTGGCTGCCTCGGTGTCACACAACGGCGGGGCCCGGCGTCTGGTGGGTAAGGCAGTCGAGAGTGAAGAGGAGCCCACCCATGGCCGGCATGTCGCGGTCCGCGCCGGAAGATCGCGGCGGGAGCATGAGCCGCGACGGCCGCCCGGACCCCGCAACCGAGGCGTTCGTCGCCCACCGCAACCTGCTGTTCACCGTCGCCTACGAGATGCTCGGCTCAGCCGCCGACGCCGAGGACGTCCTGCAGGAGACCTGGCTGCGGTGGGCGGGCGTCGACCTCGACACCGTGCATGACCAGCGTGCCTACCTGGTCCGGATCACTACCCGGCAGGCGCTGAGCCGGCTGCGCACGCTCGGCCGCCGCAAGGAGTCCTACATCGGCCCCTGGCTGCCCGAGCCGCTGCTGACCGCGCCCGACGTGGCCGAGGACGTCGAACTGGCCGACAGCGTCTCGATGGCGATGATGCTGGTGCTGGAGACGCTGACGCCGACCGAACGGGCGGTGTTCGTGCTGCGCGAGGTATTCGATCTGGCCTATGACGAGATCGCGGCGGCCGTCGACAAGAGCCCGGCCGCGGTCCGCCAGATCGCGCACCGGGCGCGCGCACACGTGGCGGCGCGCCGGCCGCGCGGGATGGTTTCCCCGGCCCAGACCCGAGACGCGCTCGAGGCGTTCCAGCGGGCGGCCGAAACGGGCGACCTGCAACGCCTGCTCGACATCCTCGCGCCTGACGTCGTCCTCCTGGGCGACGGTGGCGGAGTCGCGCAGGCCGTGCGGGTGCCCGTCGTGGGGGCCGGCCGGGTGGCCCGCTTGCTGACCATCGGGCTGGGCAGGATCGCCGCCGCGGCGTCGCTGCAGCAGGCACAGGTCAATGGCTACCCGGCGCTGATCCTCCGGCTCAACGGCGAGATCGACACCGTCATAGCGGTACATATCGACGCTGGCCTCATCACCGGGCTGTACGCCGTGCGCAATCCAGAGAAGCTGTCGCATATGGAGCAGGAGACCGCCCTGCGCCGCTGAGCTTCTCGTCAGCTACCTCGGCTGATCTGGTGACCTGTGACCGCTGCGGCCTACTGCGGGGTCAGGGCAGGGTTGAGCCGGATGAGCCGAACGGGGCTTGTCTCGTCGAGTTCGGCGACGGCCGCCCGTGATTTCACGAAGTCTGAGAATGAGCGGTAGCCGAGTGCCTTTTCGCTGAATGACGGGTCCATGCGCCTCATCTGGCTCTTCACCGCCGAGCTGTGCAGCCAGTCCACGTCATCTTTTTCCTGGCCAAGCCGCAGCGCCCGTTCCAGGAGCCCGGTCGCCACCTCTTGCGGGTCCTCGGAATCGGGATCCGCCTCGTCGGTCACCGCGGCCGCCGGCCGCTTGGCACGCCGCGTGCCCCGCGCGGGCGGGGTGCCGCCGGGCTCTTCGGGTTCGGCTTGCGGGCCGGCCGCCGGTGCGGCTGGCTGGGGGGAGGCGCCGGCCGGGGTGATGCCCGGCAGCGCGTCGTAGGTCACGAGCTCATCACACGCCGCGGCGAGCGCTTTGCTGGTCGATCCCGCGACCCCGACACCCACCACGTACCGGCCCAGGCGCCGGCATCGCTGGGCGAGGGCGATGTAATCGGAGTCTCCGGCCACGATCACCACGTGGGTCAGGTCGGGCAGGCGGAACATGTCCTCCACCGCATCCACGGCCAGCCTGATGTCGGCACCGTTCTTGGCGTAGGCGGCGGCCGGGAACAGCTGCACCAAATCCACCGCCCGGCCAACGAGCTGCCCGCGGTAGCCGGCGTTCACCGCGTCCGACCAGTCCGCGTAGGCGCGGGTCAGCACGAGCGTCCCGAACGACGAGGCGAAGTCGATCACCGCCCCGACGTCCACGCGGGCATGGCCTAGCTTGTCGGCGATCTCGGGATCGGCTGGCCTGTCGGCCCGGGTGAACCCGCGTGTCTTGTCACGCTGGAACTGGCCCCGGCCATGAACCTGGTCATACCGTGAGATCACGATGTTGTCGAAGTCGATGTAGACGGCGACACGAGTGACACCAGAGTCGTTCATGGCTGCTCTTCTCATCCGGCCGCCCGCGCGGCCGGTCAGCCGGGTAACTCAGCGGCAGGGAATCGATGGTCTCCACTGTCGCACAGCGGGCTGGACGGCGCCGCGGTGGTCGCGCTCAACGCCGAGCACGCGGCCGCCGCCGCGGCGGTGACGCCGGACGAGGCCATCGAGCACCTGCGCCAGCGGTGCCGCCTTCAGCGACATGGTGGCCGGCTGCTCGGCCGCCGGGCTGGAGGCCGGCGGCGGCCATACGGCGCGCCGTCGCGGAACATCCGGTCCCACCTGTCCCCGGAACCCGCCCAGGCCACCCCGGGAACTGAACGGCCGTCCGGGACACAACAGTCGCTATCCCGGTATATGCGGACGGGGCTACAGTCAGCGATGAAGCATCATTCACCACAGTGGTCTCGCAGGGGAGCGTGGTCGTGAAATTCAGGAGCAGAGTCGCTGCCATCGGGTTCTCCGCGGCAGTGGTTGCCGCCGGGCTGGCATTGCCCGTCGCCACCGCCGCTGCGTCCCAGACCTGCGGCGGCACAGGATCGGTGACGACGGTCAACGGGAAGCTGGCCGACGGCGCTCTCTTCAAGATCCAATGCCCGGCCGGCACGTGGAACGGCACGCTGTTCCTCTACAGCCACGGGTACGTGGTGCCCGGCACCAACAACCCCGCCACGGACGTCGGTGACCCGCTCACCGGGTCCTGGATGCTCAACCATGGCTTCGCGCTCGCCGGGTCCTCCTATGCCACCACTGGCTGGGCGATCCAGCAGGCGCTGCCCGACCAGATCAACACCCTGAACAGGTTCGCGGGCACCTACCAGCAGCCGGCCCGCACCATCGCCTGGGGCCACTCGCTCGGCGGCATCATCACCGCCGGCCTGATCCAGCGGTACCCGAGCCGGTTCAACGCCGCCCTGCCCATGTGCGGGGTGCTGTCCGGCGGCGTGGCCACCTGGAACACCGCCGCGGACGCCGCGTTCGCGTTCCAGCAACTGATCGACCCGTCGGTGACCGTGGTGAACATCACCAACCCCGGCGCCAACCTGACCGGGGCGCTCACCGCCGCGGCCGCCGCGCAGCAGACCAAGCAGGGCCGGGCCCGGCTGGCCCTGGTCGCGGCGCTCGGGGACACACCAGGCTGGTTCACGCCGCTGTCCCCGGAGCCCGGGCCCAAGAACTTCACCGCGCAGGAAGTCAACCAGTACGACTGGTTCAGCCAGGTGGACGGCCCGTTCATCTTCGCGCTGCGCGCCGAACTGGAAGCCAGGGCCGGCGGCAACGCATCCTGGACCACCGGCGTGAACTACACCACCCAGCTCGCCATGTCGGCCGACAGTGCCGAAGTGGCCGCGCTGTACCAGGCCGCCGGGCTGAACCTGAGCGCGGACCTGGCAACACTCCAGAACGCCACCCAGATCACCGATGACCCCTCGGCGGTGCAGTACCTGGAGCACAACGTGACGTTCGACGGCAAGATCTCCTTCCCGGTGCTGACCATGCACACCACCGGCGACGGCCTGGTGGTCCCGGAGAACGAGCAGGCCTACCGCAGCGTGGTCCGCCACGCGGGCAACAGTTCGCTGCTGCGGCAGATCTTCGTGCACCGCGCCGGGCACTGCACGTTCACCCCGGCGGAGACGATCACCGCCGCGCGCGCCCTGCTGCACCGGCTCGACACCGGCTTCTGGACCGGCTCGGCCCTCGAGCCGGCCAGCCTGAACAAGCACGCGGCGGCGCTCGGCCCGAGGTTCAACAAGTTCGTCGTCAACGGCCAGGTCGTCCCGGTCGCGCCGGCCTTCATCCAGTTCACCCCGCCCCCGTACCTGCGGCCGTTCAACCTCGGCAACCCGATCCCGTAACGAGGTGACCCGCGGGGCCCGCGGCTGTCCGGGAAACCGGCAGCGGCGGGCCCCGCGGTCTGCCCGGCCGTGGCGGCCGGCCGGGCGCGCTACAGCGCCGGGTGCCGGTCCGCCCAGGGCGCGGCCCGTTCGAGCTGGCTGGCCACCCGGACGAGCAGGTCCTCCCGGCCGTAGGCCGCGACAAGCTGCACGCCGACCGGCAGGCCGCCGGAGGTCCAGTGCAGTGGCAGGCTGACCGCGGGCTGGCCGGTCATGTTGAACTGCGCGGTGTACGGGATGAACCCGGCGATCCGCGCGCCCTCCTGCTCCGGCCCGGCGGCGGTGAACCAGCCAAGCTCCGGGGGCGGCGCCCCCACGGTGGGCGTGACCAGCAGGTCGTGGTCGGTCCACCAGTGCGCCATGTGCCGCGCCCAGGTGCCCAGCCACTGCCGGGCCTGCAGGTACGCCACCGCGGTGAGCGCCTGGCCGGCGCGCCGGTACTGGGCGTTGCGCGGCTCGATGTCGCCCTCGGCGATCGGGTTGCCGAGCACCGCCTCGAACGCCTGGAACGCGGTCTCCGTGTCGGCGGCGATGATCGCGTTGAAGTGCCTGGCGAACCCGGGCTCGAACATGCCCTCGGGCGCGGACTCGGCGACGTGATGGCCGAGCGATTCAAGCAGCCGCCCGGCGGCGGCCACCGCCTCGCGGCAGTCCGGGTCGTCGGCGTAAAGGTCGCCGGAGGGCCGGTCGAGCAGCCCGACCCGGAGCTGGCCGGGGTCGGCACCGGCCTCCTCGCGCAGCGGGCGCGGCAGCGGCGGCGCGTAGTACGGCTCGCCCGGCATGCGCCCGCTGATCACGTCCAGGACGGCGGCCGCGTCCCGGACGGTCCGGGCCAGCGCCCCATCGGTGACGCTGCCGGCCCACGCCTCCCCGGTCAGCGGCCCCTGGCTCACCCGGCCCCGGGTGGGCTTGAGCCCGACAAGCCCGCACTCGCTGGCCGGGATGCGGATCGAGCCGCCGCCGTCGCTGGCATGCGCCACCGGCACCATGCCGCTGGCCACCGCGGCCGCCGACCCGCCGGACGAGCCACCGGTGGAATGGCCCGGATGCCACGGGTTCCTGGCCGGCGGGAAGCTCATCGGCTCGGTGGTCACGGTCGTGCCAAGCTCGGGCACGTTGGTCCGGCCCAGCGAGACGAACCCGGCCGCCTGGAACTGCCTGGCCAGGTAGGACGTCACCGGCCAGGGCAGGTCGCGCAGCGGCCCGAGGCCGCCGGCCGTCACCTCACCGGCCACGAAACAGCCCAGGTCCTTGAGCAGGATCGGCACGCCGCGGAACGGGCCGTCGGGCAGGGTGCCGGACGCCTCGGCCCGTGCCTGCTCGAACCGGGTCCGGATCACCGCGTCCAGCCGCGGGTTGAGCGCCTCGATCCGGCCGATCGCCGCATCGGCCAGTTCCTGTGGGCTGATCTCACCGCGGCGGACGAGTTCTGCTTGGGCGGTGGCGTCAAGCCAGGTCACATCGGTCACGCATGGCACGTTACCGCGCCGGTCGCGGCCCTGGCCGGCGAGGGTGAGCGCTACAGTGACGGGCACCCAAGGAGGACCCGATGAACTCACCGCAGCAGGATCCGGGCGGGCCGGATGAGGCTGAAGGCGCGTCCGGTGGCGTTCTAGGGGCCCGGCCGCTCCTGGTTCGCACCTTCCACGGCCGCGACCCGGAGACGGTGGCGAGACCGACCATCTGCCAGGTCACCCCGACCAAATGCCAGGCGCGCACCCGGCTCTACCGGGACGGCAGGCTGGAGCTCGAAGGATTCCCCGTCGCCGACATCAGCGACTACGTGGACGACGCGGCCGTCACCATCTGGCTCGACCTGCGGGACCCCGACAACGACGACCTGGAGGTCCTCAGCGAGGAGTTCGGCCTGCACCCGCTGGCCGTCGAGGACGCCGTCCACGAGCGCCAGCGCCCCAAGCTGGACCGTTACAGCAGCCACCTGTTCCTGACCGCCTACGGGGCCCGGCTCGACGCCGGCAGCGGCGAGCTGGCCACCAGCGAACTGGCCGCGTTCGTGACCGAGCGGGCGCTGATCACCGTCCGCAAGGACGACGGGCTGGACATCGGCGCCGTGGTGGACCGCTGGGACGCCAGCTCCGACCTGGCCAAGTTCGGCGTCGGCTACCTGCTGCACGGGCTGCTCGACTACATCGTGGACGGTCACTTCGAGGCGGTGCAGAGCCTGGACGACGCCGTCGAGACGCTGGAGGACGACCTGTTCGCGGACATCCCACGGAGCCTGGACGTGCAGCGGCGCAGTTTCGAGCTGCGCAAGAGCCTGGTGCTGCTGCGCCGGATCGTGATCCCGATGCGCGAGGTCGTGAACGCCCTGATGCGGCGTGACCTGCATGTCGTCAGCGACGACATGATGCCGTACTACCAGGACGTCTACGACCACGTGCTGCGCGCGGCCGACTGGACCGACAGCCTGCGGGACCTGGTGACGACCATCCTGGAGACGAACCTGACCATCCAGGGCAACCGGATGAACATCATCACCAAGAAGGTCACCAGCTGGGCGGCGATCATCGCGGTGCCGACGTTCGTCACCGGGTTCTACGGGATGAACGTGCCTTACCCCGGGTTCAGTGAGACGACAGGGTTCCTCGTCTCGGTCGCCTTCATGCTCGTGGCCGGGGTCGTGCTCTATTGGGTGTTCAAGCGCAGGGACTGGCTGTAGCCCCGGCGCCGGCCACGCGCCGCCGCGGGCGCCGGGCCACGCGGGCCCGCTGGCGCGAGCGGCGTACGGTACGGGTATGGCGACACTCGACGACGCGGCCCGGATGGCCGCGGGCCTGCCCGAGGTCACCGAGGGCGAACGGCACGGGAACCGGACCTGGTTCGTCGGGGGCAAGGCGTTCGCCTGGGAGCGGCCGTTCGGCAAGGCGGACATCCGGCGGTTCGGCGACCAGGCCCCGCCGGACGGGCCGATCCTCGCCGTCCGCGTCGCGGACCTGGGCGAGAAGGAGGCGGTGCTGGCCGCCAACCAGGACGCCTTCTTCACGATCCCGCACTTCGACGGCTACTCCGCCGTGCTCGTCCAGTTGCGCAAGGCCCCGGCGGCCGCGCTGCGCGAGTTGATCGCCGACGGCTGGCTGGCCTGCGCCCCGCCGAAGCTCGCGGAGGAATACCTGCGCGGCTAAGGCCATTGGTGATCATGACATGGCGGCCGGTATGGCAACACTAAGGTCATGATCACGCTGGCCGCCGGCCGCTCGGCGGGCCCGTCGAAGGGAGGCTGGCCGATGCCAGCGGATCGCCTGCGCCCTCGGCCGCTCGGCTCGTCGGGCATGGAAGTCTCGGCCATGTCGCTGGGCTCGTGGCGCACGTTCGAGCGCCTGCCCAGGGAATCCGGGTCCGCGATCCTGGCGGCGGCCAGGGACGAGGGCATCAACTTCTTCGACGACGCCCGGTACAACGACGAGACCGGCCGGGCACCGCTGCCGACCGGGTACTCAGAGGTGCTGTTCGGGGAGTTGTTCCGCGGCGCGGGCGTGCGCCGGGACGAGGTGGTGGTCGCCAACAAGCTGTGGTGGGAGTTCTGGCCGGACCAGAGCGCCGCCGCGGAACTGGACGCATCGCTGGCCCGGATGGGCTTCGAGTACGTGGACGTGATCTACGCCAACCCGCCGCCCGGGGGCCTGGCCATCGCCGACATGGTGGCGGCCGTAGGCGGGCTGCTGGGCTCGGGGAAGGCCCGGGCCTGGGCCATGGTGAACTGGCAGGCCGGCCCGTGCGGCGAGGCGGTGGCGGCGGCCGCCAGCCTGGGCGTGGCGCCGCCTTGCGCCGTGCAGTTGCCGTACAGCCTGGTGCGGCGGTCCTGGGTCGAGGACGCCGAGATGACCCGGGCGCTGCACGCGGCGGGCGCCGGCGTGGTCGCCTCGTTCTGCCTCGAAGGCGGCGTGCTCAGTGGCAAGTACCTGTCCGGCGGTGCGGCCGGGCGGGCCGCCGCGACCCTTGATGACCCCCGGCTGGCCCCGGCAGTCGCCGTGGCGGGCGAGCTGGCCGGCCTCGCCGCCGAGCTGGGCACCACCGCTGCCGCGCTCGCGCTGGCCTTCCCGCTCACCAACGGCGACGTCACCAGCGTGCTGTTCGGGGCGACCAGCCCGGAGCAGCTACGGGCCAACTGCGCGGCGGCCGGCCTGCTGGACCGGCTGAGCCCCGGCGACCTCGACCGGCTGCGGCGGCTCGGCGCCGGCTGACGGGAGATCGGGGCGGCCGCGGCACCTCGTCCTGTAGCGGCCCTGCCGGTGCCGGCCCCGCGGCTGGCCGGCTACCAGGCCACCTGGCTAGCGGTGCGCAGCGCGCACTCCAGTTCCTGGTAGCCAGCGGGCTGCGGCAGCGGGGCCCCGGCGGTGCGGAACCTGCCGCCGGTCAGCACGCCCAGGATGTTCTCCTCATCGCGCGGGTGCAACAGGATGAGCTGGCTGCCGGACGGGCTGGACCAGGTGAGCAGCTCGCGGGGCGAGCCGCCGTGCCCGACGCGCCGATCGTTCCCGTTCCACTTCCACGGGGCCAGCCGCTGTAGCAGCGCGCCGGTGCTGGCCGAGTACACCGACAACTCACCGCGCGACGAGCCGAGCGGCGGCCGGGCCGAGTCCGTGACGGTGGAACCGATCAGCTTCCTGCCGTCGGGGGTGACGAACACCTGCCAGGGCGGTGACTCACCGGGCCGGGGGCGGAGCGCCAGCTGCCTGCCGCCGGCCAGGCTGCGGCCCGGCGCGAGGGTGTCGATCAGGTACACCTGTGTGGTCGCCGGCGGGTGCCAGCGCAGCTCGGCCCGGCGGGTCGGGGCGCGGATCACGTCCCACTGCTGGAGCACCAGGGTCCGCCCGTCCGCGGTCCAGGCGCCCTTCACGTTGAGCTGCGGTGTCCAGGTCACCGGCGGCGACACCCAGCGCCGCACCCGGCCGGTGCCGAGGCTGATCACGTCGAGCACCGCGGGCTGCCCGCCGCCGCCGAAGGCCAGGGCCAGCCGGGCGCCGGTCGGTGACAGGGCCATGCTCGGCAACTGTCCCAGGGCCACCGTGACCGGGAGGGACAGGCTGGACACCCGCGCCTGCCCGGCCGGGCTGATGCGCAGTTCCAGGAACTTCATCGGGGTGACCTGGTTGCGCCTGAGGATGCGGGGCGGGGTGTTCGCGTTGCGTTCCCAGTTGCGCATGGCACCGAGGACGAACATGGTGCCGCTGGCGTTGGCGGTGATCATCTCGAAGTTGTTGTACGGCTTGGGCGGGAAGACCGTGGTCACCAGCTTTCCGGTGGCGGTGTCCCGGACCTTGAGGTAGCGGCCGGTCACCGACGCGCCGTACTGCGTGCCGTGCGACACGTAGCTGTAGATGTTTCCCTGGACCGTGTACGCGTAGTAGGCGGGAACGCTGGAGAGCTTCGGGCTGGCCGGGCGGGGCCCGGAGCCAGGGAGCGCGTGGGCGAGGGCGAAGGTATCTACCACCGCTGGCGCCGGCGCTAGGTTGCCTCCGCGCGGCGTTCAATCACCGCGGCGACGAGCATGCCGATCATGTCGGGGGTGACGCCGAGCCCGGGAAAGCCGGCCAGCGTGGCCAGCGGCATGTTGCCGATGATCGCCAGCAGTTCCTCGCTGCCGAGGATGCCGCCCGGCCTGCCATCCGCGCGGGTGCCCAGGGCGTCGCGCAGCACCTGCCCGCCGGCCGGGTCGGCGAGCCATTCGGCCAGCGTCGAGGTGCCCGACAGCGGCAGGGCGGGCGGTGTCGCCTCGACGGTGATGGCCGCCGACAGCCGGATGTCCCGGGAGGAGGCGCCGACGCCGATGCGGAACTCGCCGGGTTCCAGCACCCAGCGCCGGTGTATCGCCGACCAGTAGCTCAGGTCGCGGGCGGTGAGCGTGAATGTGACCTCCCGCTCGGCCCCCGGCTCCAGGCTGATCTTGGCGAACGCCTTCAGCTCGCGCGGGGGCCGGGGCACCGCCGCCGCCGGGTCGCTCACATAGGCCTGGGCCACCTCGGCGCCGGCCCGGCCGCCGGTGTTAGCGATCGTGCACCGCACCGTCACCGCCAGGTCGCCGGCGTCGGCCGATCCGGCCTGGCTTATCCGCAGGCCGCGGTAGGAGAAGGTGCAATACGACAGGCCGTGGCCGAACGGGTAGGCGACCTGCCGGTCGAGCGCGTCGTACCCGCGATAACCGGCGAACACCCCTTCGCCGTACCGGACATGGCCTTCCTCGCCGGGGAAGTTCAGGTACGCCGGGCAGTCCGCCAGCCGCAGCGGGATTGTCTCGGCCAGCCTCCCGGACGGGTTGACCGCGCCGGTCAGCACGTCGGTCACCGCGGACCCGGTGGCCTGCCCGGCCAGCCAGCACTCGAGCACCGCCGACGCGGCGTGATCCCAGGTGCTGGTGCGGACCGCGCCGCCGTTGAACAGCACGGCCACGATCGGGGGGCCGGGGACCGCTTCGGCGAGCCTGGCCAGCAGGCTGGTCTGGACGTCCGGCAGGTCGAAGCGCGCCCGGTCGAAGCCCTCGGACTCCTCCGCGGCCGGGAGGCCGAGGAAGACCAGGACGACGTCGGCATCGGCGGCGGCGCTGACCGCCTCGGCCGCCAGGTCCGGGCCGGAGCCCGTGGCGGGCCCCGGGCCGGAGGCTGGCCCGGAATCCGGGGCTGGCCCGGGGGCGGCGGCGGGCCCTGGGCCGGAGGCTGGCCCGGAATCCGGGGCTGGCCCGGGGGCGGCGGCGGGCCAGGGGCGAGGGGAGCCGCCGTCGAGGCGGTACCCGGGGGCGAACCGGATCGTGGCGTCCGGCAGCGCCGCCGCCAGCTCGTCCAGTGGGATGTCCACGCGGGTCGGGTTGACCTGGGAACTGCCCGCCCCCTGGAACCGGGGCGTGCGGGCGAACTCGCCGATCACCGCGACGGTCAGCCCGGGCGCGCCGGCCAGCGGCAGCACTCCGTCGTTCTTCAGCAGCACCATGCTCTGCGCCGCGGCGCGGCGGGCCAGGGCGTGCTGCGCGGCGGCGTCGAGTTCGGCGGGCTCGCGGTCCCGGGACCGGTGCACCAGCCGCAGCACCCGCCCGGCGGACCGGTCGAGCACGCCCTCGTCCAGGGTGCCGGCCGCGACCGCGTCGATGATCGCCCGGTCGCTCACCCCGAGCTGCGGCGGCATCTCCAGGTCGAGGCCGGCACGCAGCGCCGCGACCCGGTCGTGCACCGCGCCCCAGTCGGAGACGACCAGCCCGTCGAAGCCCCATTCCGCGCGCAGCACGTCGGTGAGCAGCCACCGGTGCTGGGACGCGTACTCGCCGTTGACCTTGTTGTAGGAGCACATCACCAGCCACGGCCGCGCCGAGGTGACCACGTGCTCGAACGCCGCGAGGTAGATCTCCCGCAGCGTCCGCTCGTCCACGTCGGCGCTGACCCGCATCCGGTCGGTTTCCTGGTTGTTCGCCGCGAAGTGCTTCACGCACCCGCCGACCCGCTGCGACTGCAGCCCGTCGACCATGGCGGCGGCGAGCCGGCCGGACAGGTGCGGATCCTCGGAGAAGTACTCGAAGTTCCGCCCGCACAGCGGGTGCCGCTTGATGTTGATCCCCGGGCCGAGGACGACCGCGATGTCCTGCGCCCGCGCCTCGGCGCCGAGCGCCGCGCCCACCTCGCGGGCCAGGCCCGGATCCCAGGAGCAGCCCAGCGCCGAGGCGGTCGGGAAGCAGGTGGCCGGCACGCTGGCCCGCAGCGAGGCGTCGGCACCGCGCTCCCGCTGCTTGCGCAGCCCGTGCGGGCCGTCGGACAGCATGACCGCCTCGATGCCGGCCTCGCCGACCGGCGCGGTATGCCAGAAGTCCGAGCCCAGGCACAGCGCGGCCTTCTGCGGCACGGTCAGCCCGGCCAGCAGCGCGGCTACTGATTCGTCGTCGGCCATGCCCGCGCCCTTCCCCTCGCGTGCTGCCCGGTGGCGTGCGAGTGCCGGAGGAGCACGACGGCCAGCACTACGGCCACGGTGGCACAACCGGCCCCGTAGGCGGTGACGACCCGCATGGTCACCTCGCCGGGCGCCGTGGTGATCACGGCAAGCACCGCGGCGCCCGCCAGCCAGGACAGCAACTGGTCACGATGCCGGGACAACGCCATCGCGCCCTGGCCGAGCACCATCGCGAGCATGTAGCACAGCGTCCCGAAGGCGAGCCACCCGAACGCGGCGTTCCCCAGGACGGGCCGCGCGCCGAACAGCACCTGGGTCAGCCACGGCCCGAGGATAGTGGCCGGCAGCCCGCAGGCGATGCCGAGGACCGTGACCACGCCGCAACTGCGGTACAGCAGCAGCCGGAACCTGGCCCGGTCGCCCGCCGCGATCGCGCCGGCCAGGCCGGGCAGCAGGGATGTCTGCAGCGAGGTGAAGACGAACAGCGGGATCCGCGCCATCACCGCCGCGGCGAGCAGCGCGCCGACCGCGGCGGGGCGGCCGGGCGACAGCAGCCGGGCGCTGATCACCGCCGCGTTGATGAGCACCTGGGCGAGCAGCATGGTACCGATGAGCAGCCCCAGCCGGTGGCTCATCGCGGTCCACGGCAGCGGGGGGCCCGGGCGCACGCGGGGGATCAGCGGGCCCAGGGTGAGCAGCACGGCCAGCAGCGGGGCGACGGCCAGGATGAGCCCGAACGCCACCGCCGAATGGCTGCCCGCCAGGCCGAGCGCGCACGCCGCGGCCGCCCGCAGGCCACCGTCGATGGCGAGCTGGCCGCCGTAACCGCCGAACCGGCCCAGGCCCGCCAGCGTGCCGCGGCTCACCGCGGTGACCGCGAGCGCCACGCAGGCGCAGCCGAGCACCGTCACCATCGCGGTGTCCCCGCCGAACAGCCGCCCGGCCAGCGGCCCGGCGGCCGCGGCGACCGGTACCAGGATGACGGCAAGCAGGACCGCCGCCTGCGCGCAGGCGCGGCGGACTACCGGGGCGATGCCCTCGCCCACCGTCATCCGTGCCGCCACCAGCCGGATCAGTTCCTGCTCGATGGGCAGGAACACGCCCAGGCCGAGCAGGAACACGATGGACCAGAGCACAGACAGCGCCGCCATGCCGGTGGCCGGCAGGCTGTGCCCGGCGACGGCGAGGTGGGTGTAGTAGCCGGCGCCGAGGACCAGGAGCCCGGCGCCCACGGCCAGCGTCCCCGGCGGCAGCATGTCCAGGGCGCGGCGGGACAGCTTCGCGCGGATCCCTGTCGCCGGGCCGGTGCCGCCGCGCCCGGGCACTGCGGCGTGGCGCATAGCTTCCAGCCCTCGCCGACCTAGGTGCGCGGCCGCTTTTGTCGTCGTTGTCACAACGACGACAAAAGAATGTCGTGGTTGCCACAACGACGACAAACGAATCTGGCGCGGGGGTGTCTGGCCGGCGTGGGGGACGCGGTCAGGCGCGGGCACGGTGGTAACCGCCGAAGCGCTCGTCGACCTGCTCGCCGGTGAGCCCGAAATCGGACAGTGCGTAGCGGTGGGCCTGGCCGCCCCGGGCGCTCTGCTTGTCCCGCCCCCGCGCTTCGCGCCCACCCCCGCTCTGCTCGCGCAGCGCCCGCATGGCGGCCGCCGCCTCATCGCTCAGCGTCAGCCCGAAGTGCTCGTACACCGATGCCACGGTGCCCAGCGGATTTACCACGAAATCGTCATATCCGATGTCGCAGAACCGGGCCGGGTCGTGCCTGGCACGCGCCTTGGTGAACCGCTCGAGCCCGCTGGCCCAGGTCTCCAGCTGGTCCCGGCCGATCACCTCGCCGCGGAACGTCGTGGACCAGCCCGCCGTCGCCTGGGCCGCCAGGCTGCAGACCGAGGCGATCGCGGTCCGGGGATCCCGGTGCGTCTGGATCACCAGCGCGTCCGGGTATGCCCGTAGCAGCGCGTCCAGTGCGAACAGGTGACTGGGGTTTTTCAGCACCCAGCGGCGGCCGGCGTCCGGCAGGCCGATCAGCTGCAGGTTGCGCCGGTGCCTCCGGTAGGCGCCGGTCCAGTCCTGCCCGCGCAGCCAGGAGGCGTAGCCGGGCAGGTGCGCCAGGCACTCGAAGGCGATCGACCGCATCGACTGGCGCAATAGCTGCCAGCATTCCTCCACCTGGTCGGCGGCCAGGTAGTGCACTGCCATGAACTCCGGGTGCGAGATGTGATGCCGGTCGAAGCCCGCCTGGATCGCCTGGAACACCGGGTCGGCGGCCCACGCCTCCCGCGGCGGGCGGGGCTGCGGCACCTCGGCGAGCCAGGCCTCCAGGCCCTGGTGTGCCGGGTCCGCGGTGAGCAGCCTGTGCAGCGCGGTGGTGCCGGTGCGGGGCAGGCCGATGACGAAGACCGGCCGGTCGATGCGGACGTCCGCGCATTCCGGGTGCTGGGCCCATCCCGCCTCGCTGGCCAGCCTGGCCGTCAGCGCGCCGCGGACCATGGCCCGGGCCACCCGGATGCCCTTGGGCGTGAGGCCGGCGTCGCGGGCGTAGGACTCGAGCAGCACGGCGAGCCCGTCGCGGTAGTCGTCGGCGCCGAAATCGGCCAGCCCGGTGAGGGCGGTGGCGGCCGCGTGCAGCTCCGCCGCGCTCCCGATGCCCTCGTCGCCGTTCATGGTCAGTGGTGGAACTCGCCGCTGTTGACGTCCAGGCACTGGCCGGTGATGGCCCGGGCCATGGACGAGGCCAGGAACACCACCGCGTCGGCGATCTCGTCGGGTTCCGGCAGCCTGCGCAGGTCGGTGGTGGCCGCGGTCTCGTCGTAGATCTGCTGGCGGTCCACGCCGCGCTGCTCGGCCAGGTAGCCGAAGTACCACTTCAGCGTGCCGGCCCAGATGTAGCCGGGGGCCACCGAGTTGACCCGGATGCCTTCCGGGCCGAGTTCGCTGGCCAGGCTCCGGGCCAGGGCGAGCAGCGCGGACTTGGCCATCTTGTACCCGCCGTAGGGAGGGCGGGAATGCCGCAGCACCGCGGAGTTGATCATCACGACGGAGCCCCGGCTGGCCGCCAGGGCTGGGGTGAACAGCCTGGTCAGCCGCAGCACAGCGAGGACGTTCGTGTCGAACGCGGTACGCAGCGCGCCCAGGTCCGCATCGGCGAGGCTGGTCAGCGGCGGGATCGCGAACGCGTTGTGCACCAGCGTGTCGGCCCGGCCGAACTCGGCCAGCGCGGCCTGCACCAGGTGCCCGGCGGAGGCCTCGTCGGTGATGTCCGCCGGGACGGCCAGCGCGCGGCGCCCGAGCGCGGTCACCTCCTTGGCCACCTCGTCCAGGCGGGCGGCGGTGCGGGCGGCGAGCACCACGTCCGCGCCCTCCCGCGCGCAGGCCAGCGCGATGGACCGGCCGAGGCCGGGGCCCACACCGGAGACCACGGTCACGGTGCCCGCCAGCAGCGTCATCAGCCCAGCATCCTGGCGGCGATGGCGGCCTGGCGGGCGGCGATCCGCGCCGCGTACTCCCCGGGCGTCACCCGGGCCCGCTCGTGGTGGGGCAGCGCGCCCGGCAGGTCGGCGAACTTGACCACCTCGGCCCGCGGCCCGTCGTCGGGCCCGAGGTCCCTGGTCAGCCGCTGCCAGCGAATCTGCACGTAGCCGCGGCGGTGCCCGGTGCACTCCAGCCAGTTCGCCACGCCGGGATCCCGCTCGCTGATGACGAAGCGGAGCATCCCGTCCGGGTCGGCCCTGGCCTGGTCGGCGGTCAGGCTGGTCTGGTGGTTGATGTAGTCCAGCGAGACGTACCACATGCTGCCGAGCTGGATGCCCTGGTACGGCGCCACGTCCTTGCCCGCGGCCGGGACCGTCACGACCATCGCCTGGTCCTCGTCCAGCTCGAAGTGCCCGGCCGAGGAGAACTGTGAGGCGAGCCCGCCGGGGGTGCGCCGCGGCTCGGTCATCGTGTTGACCGGCAGCTTCAGGTAGAACCACTCCGGGAAGGCGAGGAAGGTCCGCAGCCGGGACAGCAGGATCTTGCCGGCCACCCGGTAACGCTTTTCCATCGTGGCCAGGTCCGGCACCGGCGGCGCGCACCCGGCGCGGTCCGCGCGGCGGATGCTGATGCTGCCACGCTCTTCACTGGCCCAGTCGCTGTACACCTCGCGGACAAGGAGCATGGCCGACCCCGGGCCGAGCGTAAATCGATTCTGCCCGTGCGCGCCGGTGGCGGGGCCGAACCGCAGCTCGAACGTGCCGTCCGCGGCGACCTCGATCTCCCGGTCGTCGAACGCGGACAGGCTGTCCGGCACCTCGACGGGGGAGTAGTCGCCGTTCAGTACCTGGAAGCTCAGGTCCGCGGTGCTGCCGCGGCGGCCGGTGACCACGTACTCCGCGTCGTCGCGCAGGTAGGAGTGGAAGTACAGGGTGTCCGGGTTGTCCAGCCCCATCTTCGCGTACGGGCCGGTCGAGGCGGCGAAGTACGGGAAGTCGCGCTGGTAGGCCCAGGCGATCTGCAAGGACCCCCGGATGTGCCCGGCGAGGTACTCGTAACCCTCCGCCAGGTCGGCGTCGGTGCGGATGTGCGGCGCACTGGTGATGATCCGCTCGGCTTCGGCGATCGCGTCCGCGAACGACTGGGTGAGCACCGGCACCCCCTCGACGCCTCGATCGCCCGGCCAGCGGCGCCAGCTGGCCGGCGGTGGATCCGAGTCAGAGTAGAACGGGTTCTAGAAATGCGTCAACGACGTGCCGCTCAGCCACTCGGCTGCGCCGCCCAGCGGTTCGCGGTGAACCTCAGGCTCGGCACGTCGTCCAGCGACATCATCACCTCGTAGGTGCGGACGTAGCCGGTGTGCGAGATCCGCCACCCGCCGTCCTCGCCGCGGGCGTAGCGGTCCTCGTAGAACGCGGCGCCCTTGATCAGGACGCGGTACTCGGTGGCGATCACGGTGTCCTCGAAGGACCAGGTGCCGCGGGCCGTGTCGCCGTCCACGTCGATCTCGGGCTGGCTGGCGAGGTGCACGGTGACGATGCCGGGGCCGAGGCTCTTGCGCAGGAAGACCACGATCTCCGCCCTGCCCCGCAGCCGGATCGGCTCACCGAGGGCCCGCGTACCGTAGTCCACCGTGGCGTCGGCGGTGAACACGTCCCCGATCTCGTCCCACAGCTTCAGGTCCACGCAGCGCAGGTACCGGTACTTCACCCGGCGGATCTCTTCGAGTGCGGCAAGGTCCATGCGCCCAGCCTCCCCAGCCGATTGACTTTCCGCAAGAACCCGTTCTACTTTTTCGATGCCGCCCGGGCTTCCCGCGGCCGTGAGCGGGACCGCGCGGGCGGCCGCGCCGACGCATCCGGCGCATACCGGTCCGGAGGTCCCGTGCGCTTCTCCTACGCCGAGTCGATGACCGACCCGTCGTTCTACGCTCCGCTGGCCCGCGCGGCCGAGGAGGCCGGGTACGACTCGATGGTGGTGCCGGACAGCCTGTGTTATCCGCGGGACTCGGTCAGCACGTACCCGTTCAGCCCCGACGGCAGCCGGGAGTTCCTCGAGGACAAGCCGTTCCTTGAGCCGTTCTCGCTGATCCCAGCGCTGGGCGCGGTCACCACGAGGCTGCGTTTCGTCACGTTCGTGGTCAAGCTGCCGGTGCGCCACCCGGTGCTGGTGGCCAAGCAGGCCACCTCGGTCGCGGTGCTTACCGGCGGCCGGCTCGTGCTGGGCGTGGGCAGCAGCCCGTGGCGCGAGGACTACGAGGTGCTCGGCGTGCCGTGGGCGGGCCGGGGCCAACGGATGGACGAGGCGCTCGCCATCCTGCGCGGACTGTCCTCCGGCGGGTACTTCGAGCACCACGGGGAGGCCTTCGACTTCGCGCCGGTCAAGATCGCCCCGGTGCCCGCCGAACCGGTCCCGATCCTGATCGGCGGGCACGGCGAGGCCGCGCTGCGCCGCGCCGCCAGGGACGGGGACGGCTGGCTGCACGGCGGGGGAGACCCGGCGGACCTGCCCGGCCTGCTGGAACGGCTCGCCGGGCTGCGGCGCGAGGAGGGCACCGCCGGGCGGCCGTTCGAGACGCACGTGATCTCCCTGGACGCCTACACCGTGGACGGGGTGCGGCGGCTGGCGGACCAGGGCGTGACCGACGTGGTGGTCGGCTTCCGCTGGCCCTACCAGGTCGGCCCGGACACCGAACCGCTGGCCGGCAAGCTCGCCAAGCTGCGCAGGTACGCCGACGACGTCATCGCCAAAGTGCGGTAGGCCAGCCCGGGCCGCGCCATGGCGGCCCGGGGGGCCGGCCCGCCGCCCTGGGGTGCTGTCATCCAGTTGACCAGGCGATTCCGTTCCAATGCAGGACCTGGCCGAACTGGGATCCGCTGCTCATCCGGGCCGTGCCTACCGCCCAGCATTCGGTGGTGGAAACGCAGCGCGCCGCGCTCAGGCCGTTGAGGTCGCCGCCGGCGGCACCGCCAGGCTCGGGGGTGTCGGCCAGGGACCACGTTCCCCCGTCCCAGTGCAGAGCCTGGTTCAGGACGAACCCGGGGCTGCCGCTGGTGCTCCCATAGTTCCCCACCGCCCAGCAGTTGGTGGCGGAGCTGCAGGTGACACCGATGAGCTGCTGGCTGGCACCGCTGCCGGTGCCATTGGGCTCGGGGGTGGTGACCTGGGACCAGGCCGAGCCATTCCAGTGCAAGGCCTGGTTCAGGGAGGTACCTGGCGAGGTGCCGTACGAGCCGACGGCCCAGCAGTTGGTGACCGTGGTGCAGCCCAGGCCATCGAGTTCGCTGAATGCGCCGCCGCTGGCAGACCCGCCGGGGCTGGGCGTGGTGACCTGGGACCACGTCGTGCCGTTCCAGCGCAGCGCCTCGTTCAGCAGGTTGAACGAGCTGCCCAGGGTGCCATAGGTGCCGACGGCCATGCAGTTGGTGGTCGAGGTACAGCGGACGCTGTTGAGCGCGTTGATGTCGCCGCTGATGCTCCCGGCGGGATTGGGCACCGATGCCAGGGCCCACCTCTTACCGTTCCAGTGCAGCATCTGGTTGAGGAGCACGGTGCTGCCGGCCTGGGTTCCGTATCGCCCGGCTGCCCAGCAGTTGGCGGACGAAGGGCAGACGACCTCGAACAGTTCGTTGATGTCGCCGCTGAGGCTCCCACCTGGTGTTGGGGTGGCTACCACCGACCACTTCTTACCGTTCCAGTGCAAGGCCTGGTCGAGGTCGGCCCCCCCGTTGATCTGGTAGACCCCGACGGCCCAGCAATCGCTGGCCGCGAAGCAGCGGACGCCGAAGAGAAGGCTGACGTCACCAGTGGCGGACCCGGCAGGGCTGGGAACTGAAACCTGCTTCCACACCGAGCCGGTCCAGTGCAGGACCTCGTTGAGGTCGACCTCCGGGGTGGGACTGTAGGTGCCGACGGCCCAGCAGTTCGCGGGCGAGGTACAGAAGACCCCTTCCAGCAGGCTGGCATTGCCGGGCTCCGGCACACTCTGGCTGCCCCTGGGGAGGGCGGATGCATGCGGGCCGCGGCCGGGCAGCTCGGAGAAGTTGATGCCGCGGTGCAGGACAAGGGCCAGCGCGGCGGCCCGAGGGCCCGGATGACCTGCTTCCCGCGCGACGGCGGCCGCCGGCCCACCGTCGGCCAGTCCGCTGCCAGCTAGCAGCGTTGCGCCCGCCAACAGCGCACGGAGCCGGCCTGGCTTGCCTGGAACCTTCACTGTCAGTCCACTCCCTCCACCGGGCATGCGGACGCAGCCCATCGCGGGCCTCTGTGCCACGCCAAGAAGATCGTCTGGGCCGAACCATTCACGACGCTGGCAACCGCCCAGGCCCACTGCCAAGGCCGGGCCGGCCAGACGGCTAGTTCGGCATCGAGCCTGGATAGTGTGCCTGCGCTAGGGGGAAGGCACGGGTGACGGCCGCCGTCCGGCTGGACACCTGCAGTCGGCCGTAGATGTTCTCCAGGTGCTTGCGCACCGTTGCTTCGGACACGGCCAGCCGCCGGGCGATCTGGGAGTTGGTATAACCGGCGGCGACAAGCCGCAGCAGGGCCCACTGGCGCGCCGTCAGCGCGGGGACACCGCCACGGCGCAGTTCCGCCTCCACGTAGGCCTCCATCAGGTGCGGGCGCAGCAACGCCACGAGCGCCCGGTCGCGGTCGCCGAAGTCCCGGCCCGGGCCGCGGAAGAACAACAGCCGCACGGTGCGCCCCGGGCCGCCGGGAAGGCACACCATGAGCTCGTGATCGAACCCGGCCGGCCGGAGGTAGTCGCTGTACATCCCGGTGGAATGCCGCTGACGCGCGCTGTAGAAGTCCGAGATCAGGGTGACGCTGCGCAGGTCACCGGTCTGGTCGGGATAAGAGCACGGCGGGCAGTGCCAGTAGTGTGCCCAGAACGCGGCCACGTCAGCGTTGCCCTCGTCCGTGGGGACATCCTGGCCGAACCAGGCCGCCTGCTGGCGGCTGTCCAGGCCGAGCAGCGACACGGTGTCGCTCGGTACCTGGTCCTTCAGGTGCTCCAGCATCGATAGCGGCAGCCCGTCTCCCGGATCCTCGTCGCGATGGTCCCGGACTATCGCGAGGAGGGCCCGCAGGTCCTTCCGCTGAGGGCGACCGGAGGTTCCATCGCAACCCCTCTCTCCCACGAGGCTCCTCACCCGGACGGCCTCAACGCTAACTCCGGGCCGCATCGGCGGGCCATACGCAGAACGGCTAATTGCGGCCGGGCGAAGGGGCACATCACCGGCGGTAGTTCGAGGCCCCGGCCCGCGCGGCCTGGCGCATACGCAGAACGTCGAATGGTGGCCGCCCGGCCGGCCCGCACACACTCGCAGGGACCGAACGGCACCTGCATTGAAGGAGAACACGATGAACCGCATCCAGCGCTGCCTCGCCACCCTGGCCGGGCTCGGCGCCGCCCTGGTCGCTCTTGCCACCGCCGCGCCCGTGGCGCTGGCCACCCCGCCGCCGCCCGACCCGGGCGCGCCCGGCGTGGCGCCCGCGCCGGTCATCCACACCGTCGTCACCGGCGGCATGCCCGGCTGGCAGGTCGCCCTGACCGCGGCCGGAGCCGCGTTGCTCACCGCCGTCGCGGCAGTGCTCATCGACCGGGCTCGCGCGGCCCGGAGCCACGCGACCGTGCAGGCCGGGTGAACCAAGACCGCGCGCAAGCGGCATGGGGCGCGAACGCGCCAGGCCCCCCCTGGCGCGTTCGCGCCCCGTCGTGCCGACGCCGCCGGAAGGCAGCCTGCCGACTCCGCCGGGCGGGTTCCGCGTGCCTGCCCGCGCCCGCCCGCCGGACCGGCAGCGCGTCGGCCGTTATGTCTGAGGATGCTTAACGCCTGTCGCCGGATGGCCTGCTGCCCACGGAACCGGGTCCCGTGGCAGACGTGCTTGCCACGCCGTGCCACCGCGAAACTTTCGCGGTGGCAGTCCCCGCGTGGCGGCCGGGACCCGCGGCATCGGCAGACCCTGGCACGCGCGGACGATCGCCGCCCCGGCGTTGACCGCGGCGATGGCCACCTCGGCGTCAGACGGGCGCACAGGCCGGAACGTAGCAGGCATGCACGCGTGCCATCGACCACCCGCCTTTCATGAGGGCACGGCAGTGCCTGGCCTCAGGGGAGGACGGTGAACGGCCGCATCATCTCGTTGTCCTCGTGCTCGACGATGTGGCAGTGGTGCACGTAGCTCTGCGGGGCGGTGATCCCTTTGGGCAGGTCGAACTTCGCGCGAATGGTGGTGAAGTATCCCGGGTTTGCCTTGACCGTGTCCTTGAAGCCGCGCTCGCCGGGAGTGGGGGGCTCCATCGGGCCGGTGGCGAACGGCTGCGGGCTTATCCCGCCAGGCACTCCCGTCGGACCGCCGTACTTGCGCTGGTATGCCTCGACATCGAACGGTGTACGGCCGACCACCTGGAAGGTGACCAAGTGCACGTGCATTGGGTGGGTGTCCCCGGTCATGTTCACCCAGACCCAATCCTCCACGGTGCGGGCCCTCGGGGTCTCGGTCACCGGCCTGGACTCGAAGTCCACCGCGTTCAGATTCAGGAACCAGCCGGCCGTTTCGGCGGCCACCTCGTTGAGCGTGATGTACCGGGTCTTGCGCGGGTGGTGCAGGCTCGCCCGCTGGCCGGGCAGGCTGTCCGGGACGCGCCGCGGGCCGGGGTGGGTGACCGAGGTGCCCACGCGTATCTGCATGACCGCCTCCAGCGGCGGGGCCGGCGTGGACACCGGCGGGGCTGGCGTGGCGTTGCGCAGCTCCAGGGTGCTGCCATCGAGGCCGCGGAAGTCGATCAGGACATCGGCCCGCTCGGCGGGGGCGAGCGTGATCTGGCGGACCGGCACGGGGATGTCGAACAGGCCGCCCTCGGCGCCGATCTGCCACATCGGGAGCCCGCCGAAGTGCAGGCTCATGATCCGTGCGTTGCAGCCGTTCAGCACCCGGAACCGGTACATCCGGGGCTCGACGTCCAGGTAGGGCCAAACCTTGCCGTTGACGAGCATGTGGTCGCCGAAGTACTCGCCAATCCAGGTCACCCCCGGGATGTCGCTGACCGGGTAGCGGAACGTGCCGTCCGCGTGAAACTGGCGGTCCTGGATCACCAGCGGGATCTCGTAAGCGCCACCGGGCACGCCGAGCGGATTCGGCTCGGTGCCAGTGTCATGAGCATCGCGGATCAGGTAACCGGCCGCCAGGCCGGCGAACACGTTCAGCCGCGTGGTGCCCATCCCGTGGTCGTGGAACCAGCGCAGCGAAGCTGGCATCTGCGGCAGTTCATTGCTGTAGTAGACGTGCTGCGTCTGGCCCGGGGCGTATCCGGCACCGCCATCCGTCACGGGGTTGCCGTCGCTGCCGGCTGCGACGAAACCGCCGTGCAGGTGGGTCATCGGCCGTACCTTCCGGCCATTCCCGTGGGTCAGCCGGGGGTCGACCGGGATCCAGTTCGGGTAGACGTCAGGCAGGTGGTTGGTGTAGCTCACGTGCAGCGGCGTGCCGCTCTGCGCGACAAGCACCATGCCGAACGAGCCGGCCTGGCCAGCCAGGCCCGAGCCGTCGTCATACGCCCACAGCGGGGTCGGCGGCAAGTCAGGATGCAGCCGCCGCCGGATCTCCCGCTGGATGAAGGAGTACCGGCCGGGCCCGCTGGGAGTGGCCACCACGATGCCTCTGCCAGGAACGGGCACCGGCTCGCGGAACTTCCTGAGCCCACTGCGAGCCTGCCCGCGCTGGGAGCCCAGTAGCACGGCTGCCAGGCCACGCTGTGCCGTGGGGCTGACTAGTACCGCGCCAGCGCCCATGCCGTATTGCAGGAATTGCCTGCGGGTCCTTTCCGCCATCACGCTCACCCACCCTGTCGGCCCCCCACCCGCGCAGGCATGTGCCATGGGCCGCTGCGGCAAGCTCCGCTTGGGCTCCCGGACGGTGGAGCACTTCCACGTTTCCTCTGCGTTTCTTCTATGGTGCTGCCTCTCATTCGACGTGCCGCCCCCCGGTTCGCTCAGGGCCCAATGGTCCTGGGGTGACCTCCTTAGGTCCCTCAATGCCGGAAACTCTTGGCGGTCCGGGCGCGGCGGCTGGGTGCTCCGCAGCCACAGGCCGAAGGGACCTGCCCGGCCGGAGCGGAAACTTTTGCGGTGGAGGGGCTGGGGGAGTGGCGGTGACCTGGGCTAACCGCAGACGGCACCCCTGATGGGCTTAACCGCGCCGCGGGAGGCGCCCACGCTGGACTCGTGGCCCACGATCATGAGCTTGTGAGCGCGGAAGGCGGGGCCCCCAGCCAGGCGCGCGGCCCGGTGCTGGCCGCACGGGCATGGCCGGTGCTGGCCGGGCTGGGACTGGGCGCCCTGGCCCTGGGGCCAGGGCTGCGGCGCGGGTTCCTGCTCAGCTACGACATGGTCGTGGTGCCCAGGCAGCCGTTCACCGCCGCGCTGGCCGGGCTGGCCGGCGGCCCGCCCCGGGCGGTGCCCAGCGACGCCGTGGTGGCGGCGGCGTCCCGGGTGCTCCCGGCCGACCTGGTGCAGAAACTGCTGCTGCTGTCGATCTTCGTGCTGGCCTGCTCCGGCGCGGCGGCCCTGCTCGGCCGTGAGCCGTGGTTCGCGCGGCTGGCCGCCGGGCTCTGCTACGCCTGGAACCCGTTCGTGGCCGAGCGGCTCATCATCGGCCAGTGGGCGCTGCTGCTCGGCTACGCCGGCCTGCCCTGGGCCCTGCGCGCGGTCACCTCGGGCCCCGTCGCGTCCTGGCGCGGTGCCGGGCGCTTGGCCCTGGCGCTGGTGCCCGCGATCGCCGGCGGTTTCGCCGCGATGACGGTCACGGCGCTGGTCGTGGTGCCCGCCGCGATCCTCGCCAGGCCGCCGCGTGCCCCGGGCAGCGCGGAGATGGGCGGGGGCTGCGCGGACGGGGGAGCGGGCGGCGCGGACGGGACGACGGGCGGGCGGCACCGCGGCCAGCCGGGCAGGCAGGCCCGGCAGCGTGCGCCCGCCGGGCTCGCCGCGGTGGCGGTGCTCGCCGTGGGCAGCCTGCCTTGGCTGATCCCGTCCCTGGCCCGCCCGGTGTACGCCGACCCGGCGGGGGTTGCCGCGTTCGCCGCCCGGGCGGACACCCCGTTCGGCTCGCTCGGCAGCCTGGTGATGCTCGGCGGGATGTGGAACGCCCAGGCCGTGCCCGCCGGCTACGGCGGCTGGTGGTCGATTGCGTGGCTGGCCCTGGTGCTCGCGGCGGCGGCCGCATATATGGCGTTCGGGGTGCGGCGGGGCCGCTGGCCGGGACTCGGGCTCGCGGCCCTGGCCGGTCTGGTGATCGCGGGCCTCGGGATCATCGCGCCGGGCCGGGGCCTGCTGCGCGCGATGGGAACCCTCTGGCCGGGGTTCGCGGTGCTGCGCGACGGCCAGCAGTTCACCGCCCCGCTCGCCCTGGCCGAGGCGCTCGGGGCCGGCCTCCTGGTGGCGTGGGTGGCCCGGCCCCGCGGGAGCCGCGCGCCGGGCCCGTCCGGCGCGGCGGCCCCGGCTGCCGCGCCCGCCCCCGGTGCCGCCGGCGGCCCGGCTGGCCCGGTGGCCGGGCGTGCCGGCGGCGATTCCCGGGCCGCGACGGGTCCAGAGGCCGCGACCGGTCCGGCGGCCACGGCCGGCCCTGAGGCCACGGCCGGCCCTGAGGCCGCGGCCGGCCGGCCTGGGCTTGCCATCGCGGTGGTGCTGCTGCTCGCACCGGTGCTGCTGCTGCCCGGGCTCGCGTGGGGGGCGGCCGGGCGGCTGCGCCCCGCCTGGTACCCGCCGTCCTGGCTGAACGCCGCCCGCCTCATCGACGACAGCCGGGCACAGGGCAAGGTGCTGCTGCTCCCGTGGACGGCCTACCGGCGCCTGGCCTGGAACGGCGGGCGGGCACTGCTCGATCCGTGGCCGCGGCTGCTGCGGCGGCCGGTGGTCTGGAACGACGGCCCGCTGGTAGGCGCGGTCCAGATGCAGCCAGACGATCCGGCCGCGCGCCGGCTGGGCGCCGCCATCGGCGCACCCGGCCCGCTCACCCCGGCGCTCAGCGCCGCCGGGGTGCGGTTCGTGGTCGCGGACGGCGGCCCGGGCACCGCCGGCTACGCGGGCAGGCTGCCCGGCTGCACCGTGGTCAGCGCCGCGCCCGGGCTGGTCGTGTACCGGGTCCCGGCGGCCGGCCGTCTAATTAGAACCTGATAGCCATCGCGCCGCCCGCACGACCGGAGTTCCCATATCCGGCCAGGTATTCGCGCACCTTTGGCTAGTTACCTGACGAATAGAACGTGTTACAGTTCTGTCCTGTTTGCCCGCACGCCGGATGGCCCGCGGCCACCGTCCAGCAACCGATCCGTCCGCCCTACCGCGGGAGGAGCGCCATGATCTATCTGCTGATCGCCGTCGTGCTGGGGATCACGCTCGCCATCGGGGCAGCGTTCGCCGCCAGCGGCACGCTGACCGGCGTGGTCAACGGCTCCCCGAGCAAAGCCTCGCTCTATCAGTACGGGAACCGCTGACCCGGCCGGGCGGTGATGACCCCGCCGGCGGGTGGCCCGCACGCCGCCCCGGTGCAGATCGAGATCGTTGTCCCGGCCCGTAACGAGGCCCGCCGGCTCCCCCGCGGGCTCGCCGCGCTGTGCCGCCAGGCCGCCGCCCTGCCCATCCCGGCCGCGGTGCTCGTGGTGGACAGCGCGAGCACCGACGCGACCGTTGACCTGGTGCGGCGGTGGCCCGCGGGCCCGGTGCCGGTCCGCCTGCTGTGCTGTGCCCGCCCCGGCAAGGGGCTCGCGGTCCGGGCCGGGCTGCTGGCCACCCGTGCCCCGTTCGTCGGGTTCTGCGACGCGGACATGGCCACCGACCTGTCCGCCCTGGATGTCGCGATCGGCCTGCTCACCGCCGGGAACTCGTTAGTCGTCGGCTCCCGGGGGCTGGCCGCCTCGGTGGTGGAGAACCGGCACAGCGCGGTCCGCCGGGCCGGCGCGGCCGTGTTCCGCGCCATGGCCCGGACGGTCGTCCCCGGTGCCACCGATACCCAGTGCGGGTTCAAGTTCTTCTCCGGGCCACTGGCCCGCGCCGCCGCGCAGCGGCTGACCACGCCCGGCTTCGCGTTCGACATCGAGCTGATCGCGCTGTGCCAGCGGCTGGGCGCGACGCTGACCGAGTTCCCGGTGCACTGGCGGGACATGCCGGGCTCCACGTTCTCGGTGCCCAGGCACAGTGCCGCGGCGATGCGCGACGTCGCGTCGATCTGGCTGAGCCACCGGCCGGGCCGCGTGGCCGCGGGCCCGGCCCCGGCGGGCGCGCTGGAACCCGGCCCGCCGGAGGCACTGCCGGCCGGGGCCACACCGGCGTGACCGGCCCCGGCGCCCCGGCCGGCCACGGGACGCCCGCCCCGCCCGGCATCCCCGGCGGCCCGGGGGCGCCCGCGACCGACCTGACCGGCCTGCGGATCGCCATCGCCAACTGGCGCGATCCCTGGCACCCGGACGCGGGCGGTGCCGAACGGTACGCCTGGGAGATCGGCCGGGGCCTGGTCACCCGGGGTGCGGGGGTGGTGTTCCTGACCGCGCGGGCGCCCGGGCAGGCCCGGCGCGGCCGCCACGACGGGATCACGGTGGCCCGGATGGGCGGCCGCTTCACCGTGTACCCGCGGGTGCTCGGCTGGCTGCTCGCCCGCCGCCGGTCCTTCGACGCCGTGCTCGACTGCCAGAACGGGATCCCGTTCTTCACCCCATGTGTCCTGCCGCGCCGGGTGCCGGTGCTCTGCCTGGTGCACCACGTGCACACCGCCCAGTTCGGCGTGCACTTCCCTGGCTGGATGGCGCGGGCGGGCCGGCTGCTCGAGGGGCCGGCCGCCCGGCTGGCCTACCGGCGGCACGGCTGCGTGGCGGTCTCCCCGTCCACGGTCACCGCGATGCGGGAACGGCTGCGCTGGACCGGCGACATCTACCTGATCCCGAACGGTGCCCCGCGGCCGGGACCGCCCGGCCCCGCGGCCGCGAGCCGGTCCCTGACCTGGGTCGGCCGCCTGGTCGCGCACAAGCGCGCCGAGTTGCTGCTGCCCGTCGCGCAGCGGCTGGCGGGCAGCGGGCTCACCGTCGACGTGATCGGCCGCGGCCCCGCCGAAGCGTCCCTGGCCGCCGGGGCCCGCGGCCTGGGCGGCACGCTCCGGCTGCACGGTTTTGTCACCGAGGAACGCAAGCGGGAACTCGTCGCCGGGTCGCTGCTGCACCTGAACACCTCCCAGGGCGAGGGCTGGGGGCTGTGCGTGCTCGAAGCCGCGGCGCTCGGCGTGCCCACGGTCGCCTTTGACGTAGACGGACTGCGCGACGCCATCTGGGACGGCAGGACCGGCTGGCTGGTCCGGGACGGCGAGACGATCGAGGACGTCACGGACCGGGCCGTCAAGGAACTCGCCGACCCCGCGCGCCGCGGCGCCATCGTCGCGGCGTGCCGCCGCTGGGCGGCCAGCCTGAGCTGGGACCGGAGCGTGGCGCGCATGGCGGCGCTCATCGCTGCTTCGGTGAATTACGGAACGTCGTGCGCCACGCATCCCGGCGCGTGGATCGTCTCCCAAGCTGGCCAGGAGCAAGATGGCGGCGTCCTGGCCGAGGGCCCCGCGCTCGATCTCCTCCTCGCGACAGCCCCCGGCCTGGCCCGGCGCCCGGCCACCCCCCTGGAACGCCTGCTCGGCCACGCCGTCCCGGAACCGGGGAACCTGCCGTGACCGTGGTGCCCGGGCTGACCCGGGGCCACGCCGGGCGTGACCGGGCACCCCCGGACGCCGCACGGCGGGCCCGGCGGTTGCCGCTCACTACGGAGACCCGGCGGATCCTTGGGTTCTGCCTGCTGTTCCTGGCGCTGCCGTTCCTGACCGCCCCGGGCAACCTGATCGCCGACACCAAGTTCGACCTGGCGATCGCCCCGGCCCGGTTCCTGGCCCGTGCGCTGCACCTGTGGGATCCGCAGCAGTTCGGCCAGTTGCAGGACCAGGCGGCGGGCTACCTGTTCCCGATGGGGCCGTTCTTCGCCCTCGGCCACCTCGCGGGCCTGCCGCCGTGGGTGATCCAGCGGCTGTGGATCGGCACGGTCGGCGCCGCCGCCTTCGGCGGGATGGTGCTGCTGGCCGGCCGGCTGGGCATCGGGTCGCCGTGGTCGCGGATCGCGGCCGGCGTCGGCTACGCCGCCTCACCGGCCGCGCTCACCCTGATCGGCGGGCTGTCGTCGGAGTTCCTCCCGGCCGCGATGCTGCCCTGGATCCTGCTCCCGCTGGTCCGCGCGGCCCAGGGCGGGGGACGGCCGCGGGGCGCCGCCGGGGGCGGGGGACAGGTGCGGGCCGCACCCGATGGCGGGGCGGAGGTGCGCGCGGGCCGGGCCGGGGGCCGGATACGCGCGGCCGCCCGGTCCGCGGTGGCCGTGGCGTGCTGCGGCGGGATCAACGCGGTCGCGACGTTCGCGGTGCTGATACCCGCGGTCGTCTACCTGCTCACCCTGCCCCGGCCCGCGCCCCGGTGGCGGATCCTCGCCTGGTGGGTCCCCGCGGTGGTCGCGGCCACCTGCTGGTGGTCGGTCCCGCTGGTGCTGCTGTCGAGGTACGGCGTCTCGATCCTGCCCTACACCGAGAGCGCGGCCGTCACCACGTCGGTGACCGGCCTGTCCAACGTGCTGCGCGGCACCGAGAACTGGATCAGCTACCTGCTGGTGAACGGCCAGCCCTGGTGGCGGCTCGGGTACCAGATCGCCACCGGGGCGGTGCCGACGCTGCTCACCGGGGTGGTCGCGGGCCTGGGCCTGGCCGGGCTGCTGCGCCCGAGGCTCCCGGCCCGCCGGTTCCTGCTCTGCCTGCTGCTCACCGGGCTTGTCATCATCTGCGCCGGCCACGTGACCCGCCTGGGGAACCCGCTGGCGGGACCGGTCCAGCACCTGGTCAACGGGCCGGCCGCGGCGTTGCGTAACGTCAGGAAATTCGACCCGCTGATCCGCCTGCCGGTCGTGCTCGGACTCGCCCACCTGCTCGCCTCGGTGCGGCTGCCGCGGCCGCGCGCGGTGCTGGCCGGGACCGCGGCGCTCGCCCTGGCCGGCCTTGCCCTGCCGGCCTACGCCGGCGGGCTGGAGGTCGCCGGCGCCTTCCGGCAGATCCCGCCGTACTGGGTGAGCGCGGCGGACTGGCTGAACCGGCACGCGGGCCGCCAGGCCGTGCTCGTGGTGCCCGGCGCCGCGTTCGGGCAGTACCTGTGGGGCAGCCCGCTCGACGACGTGCTGCAGCCGCTGACCACCGCCGACTGGGCCGGGCGGGACCTGTCCCTGATCGGCTCGCCGGGCAACGAGCGGCTGCTTGACGCGATCGACCAGCGGCTGGCCGCCGGTACCGGGTCGGCCGCGCTGACCGGCGTGCTGGCCCGGATGGGCGTGCGGTACCTGCTGGTGCGGGGTGACCTGGCCCGGCCGGACCTCAACGGCGCCTGGCCGGCCCGGATCGGCCAGGCGATCGCCGCCTCGCCGGGCCTCACCAAGGTGGCACAGTTCGGGCCCGCGGTGGGCACCACCCCGGCCGGTGACGCGGCGGCGGACTTCGACCCGCCCTATCCCGCGGTGCGGATCTACCGGGTGGCCGGGGCCCAGCCGGTGGCGTCGGTGCAGCCGGCCGCGGGCACGCTGCGCGTCTACGGCGGTCCCGAGGCCCTGCTCACGCTGGCCGGGCAGGGACTGCTCGGGCGCCGGGCGGTGCTGCTCAACGCCGATTCCCCCGGCCTGCCGGCCGCGGCCGCGGTGGTCACCGACACACTGCGGCGCCGGGTCCGCAACTTCGGCGAGTTGCGCACGAACTTCTCGCCGACGCTGACCGCCACCCAGAACGCGCGGACGTTCGAGGCGGCCGACGACTACACCGGGCCGGGCTGGGCCCGCTACCTGAGCGTTGCCCGGTACCAGGGCATCGCGGACGTGACCGCGTCCTCGTCCGCGGCGGGCATCGAGGCGATCCCCGGCCAGTGGGCCAGCGGGCTGCTGCCGTACGCCGCGGTCGACGGGGACATGCGGACCATGTGGGAGTCGGGCAGCCTGGCCGGCCCGGTCGGGCAGTGGATCCGGCTCGGCTTCGACGGCCGCCGCGATCCCCGGGTGATCGACGTCGCGTTCACCGACAGCACCGCGCTCGGGCCGGCCGTTACCCAGGTCTTGGTGACCACCGCCGCGGGCAGCCGCACCGACAAGGTCCAGGTCACCGGCCTGCCGCAGCCGCTCCGGGTGCCGCCAGGGCGGACCGGCTGGCTGCGGATCACCATCACCGGCCTGACCGCGCGGCCGCAGCCGGTGGTCGGCGCCCAGGCCGGGATCAAGGAGATCGCGGTGCCCGGGGTGCACGCCAGCCGGGTCATCACCGCGCCTGACGTGCCGTCCGCCCGGCCGGCGGCCGTCGTGCTGGCCAAGGCCCAGCCGCTGGCGTCGCCGTGCATGCGCACCCCGCCGCAGTGGGTGTGCTCCCCGGCGCTGGCCCGCCCGGCGGAGGAGCAGTACGGCTTCGACCAGGCGTTCACCGCGCCGGCCGCGGTCCCGGTGACGCTGCGGGGATCCGCCGTGCTGTTCGCCCCGTCGCTGATCAACAAGTACCTCCGGCTGGTCGGCCGCCAGCCGCGGATCGGCGCGTCGTCGCGGTACACCCGGGCCCCGCAGGACCAGCCCAGGTCCGCCTTTGACGGGAACCCGGCGACCACCTGGATCGCCAGCCCCGGCGACACGCACCCGGTGCTCACCATCTCCTGGCGGCACCGCCTGACCGTCCGCATGGTGACGATCCAGCGGCCGCCCGGCGCGGACGGCCCGCTGCCGGTGCTGGTCTCCGGGGCGCGGGGCCAGGCCCGTGGCGGGGTGCTCGGCCCGGCCGGGGTGCTGCGTTTCGCGCCGATGCACACCAGGGCGCTGGTCTTCCGGTTCTCCCCGCCGCAGACGCCGCTGCAGATCTCCGGCGTGACCATCCCCGGGGTGCCCGCCCTGCAGACGCCGTCCGGGGCGTTCCGACTGCCGTGCGGGCTCGGCCCGGCGGTCGGGCTGAACGGGCGGGCCCTGCCGACGCGGGTGACGGGTACCTTCGCCGAACTGCTCGCCGGCCAGCCGATGCCGTTCACCGCCTGCGCGGGTGCCCGGGCCGCCGCGGGCGGCAACCGGGTGACAGAGCCGGTCACGGACGCGTTCGACGTCCAGGATGTCGCGCTGATGGTGCACTGGGCCGGGACGCCGGGCATCGCGGCGCTCGGCGGCACCGCGCACGGCGGCGGAGCACTCGATGGCAGTGTTCTCGGCGGCGCGGCGCCGGGTGGCGCCGTGGCGGGCGGCGGGGCCCTCGGCCCGGAGCCCGGGGCCGCCGCGACGGCGGTGATCCGGTCCTGGACGCCGGCCCGGCGGGTCCTGGGCGTCACCGCGGCCACCCGGTCCTACCTGGTGGTCGATGAGAACTTCAACGCGGGCTGGCGGGCGCGCCTGGACGGGCGGCCGCTTTCGGCGATCCGGCTGGACGGGTGGAAGCAGGCATGGCTGCTGCCGGCCGGGGCGACCGGGACGGTGACGCTGACCTACCTGCCGGACGCCCGGTACCGCGACGCGGGGGCCGGCGGCCTGGGCGGCCTGGCCCTGATCGCCCTGGTGGCGCTGTGGCCGGGCGAACCCGCCTGGCGGCGGCGGTGGTGTCCCGCCTGGCTCAGGTGGCGGCGGCGCGGCCGGCCGCGGGCCCGGAGCCAGGACGCCGGGCGTGCCGGGCCCGGGAGGGGTGCCGGGGCATCCCGCCGGCGCTGGCGCCCGCGGCTGCACAAGGGCATCGGCACCGCGCTGGCCACGGCCGCGGCGGCCGGCTGCCTGCTGGCGGCCGGGCTTTGGCTGGGCGGGTATCCCGGGGCGGTCATCCTCACCGCCGCGACCGCGCTGTTCGCGGTGGCGGTCAGCTACCGCCGGGCCCACTGGGCGTGGTACCAGCTATCCCGCCCGCGGGTCGTGGCCGCGCTGCTGCTGGCCGCGGCGGCCTGCGGCGCCGTCGGCGAGCAACTGCTGCTCGCCGGGACCACCGGCCCGGTGGTGACCGCGCTGGTCAGCACCGGGCCGCAGGTCATCTGCCTGGCCGCGGCGGGCAGGCTGGCGGCCGCCCTGGTCGTCGGCGACCCTTAGGGCATGCCCCATAGATCATTCAGCCTGCTGCGCGACCACCGGACGGGCGCCTCGCTGCGTTGTCGTCGTCGCCCATAGAAACCACTATGGGCTCCTCCTCCGCCTTGCGATGCATCCCGCCGGCGGCCGCTCGCGACGGCATAGATCTACGGGACACGCCCTAGCTCACCGCCGCCGCGCCGCCTTCGGGTCCGCCGCCTTCGGGTTCCATGCCTTCGGGTTCCAGCCGGCGGCGACCCTGCTGCCGTCGAACCCGGTCGCCCGCAGGAATCCGGCCACCGGGCCCGGCCGGGCGGCGGGGACCGGCAGGCTGGCGGTGGCCGCCGCGGTGGCCTGGGGGAGATGGGCCACGGCCGGCGCCAGGCCCGAGGCCGGCACGACGAACTCGGTGATCGAGTAAGCGGGGAAGGTCACGGTGGCGCTGCCGTTGCTGAACGCCTGGGCCGGCCGGTGCACGATCGCCGAGGGGCCGGCCTGGCCGTACTGGAAGACCTGGGCGGTCGCCTTGGCCGCCAGGCCGGTCACGGTCAGCGGGCTGGCGATGGCGTGGTGGGTCTTGTTGATGACAATGGCGGTCAGCGCGCCGTTACTGCTGCGCTGTGCCGCGTAGATGGCCAGCGTGGTCTGGGCGGTGCTGACGGCACGGACGCTGGTGTCGCCGAAGGCCGATCCCTTGCCGTCGTAGTCCAGGTACATCCGGTACGCGAACGCGCCAGGGTCGGTGGCGGCCGGCGGCCCCCACAGCGTGGCTAGGTCCAGGCCCTCGCGGCCGAAGATGCCGAGCACGTCCGCCTCGGCCAGGCCGCCGTCGATCTTGTCCAGCGCGCCAAAGTTGTACTCGGTGATGGCCACCTTGGTGCCGGGATAGTTCTGCGCGACAAGCCGCTTCATCCGCGGGATGGCCATGACGGGCTGGTTGATCCAGCTCTGGTCCACGTAGTGCGGGTCCCACAGCATCCGGGTGGAGCGCAGCCGCAGTGCCTGCGTGGCGGGGTCGTCCGCCTCGCTGACGACGTTCGCCTCCTGCGGGTACCAGTGGTTGTCGAAGTAGTCGAGCGGGCGCACCCCGGTCTGCTTCTGGTAGGCCCGCAGTTGGCGCAGGTACCAGGTGGCGAACGGGACGCCGCCGTGCCGGGCCTCGTCCGGCGGCACCGCCCCGCAGCTGTGCGCGGCGCAGTACTGCTGGTCGAAGCCGGAGAAGAAGAGCGAGCTCCAGCCCCAGCCGGACGGGCCGATGGTCCGGGCCGCCGGGTCGGCGGTCTTGATCGCCGTCGCGACCGACTCGGTCTTGCGCAGCATCTCGGTGTAGGTGGCGCCGACCGGGTGCACGTCGCGGTGCGTGGCGAACCAGATGTCGGGCTCGTTGTCGAGCTGGTAGAACCGCACGCCGCCAGCGGCCGCGCCGCCGTACTTCTTGCCCAGGTAGCCGGCCCACTTGGCGACGAAGGCCGCGCCCGCGCGCCTGCTGGTGTCGGCGGGGTCGTTGCCGGTGATGTACCGCCCGCTGGTGTTCACGCCGTTGCCGCAGTCGGAGTCGTAGGGATCGGCCGACTGCTGCGCCCCGTACTTGGCCACGCTGAATCCGCAGGCCTGGGCGCGGGACTTGGGCGTCCAGCCGATCAGCGGCACGGTGATGATGCTGTCCGCGCCGTCCCGCTTGTTCTGGCCGATGAACTGGTCCGCGGTGGATCCGCCCGGCAGCGCGGCCGGGTCCTTGACCGAGTTCGGGATGTTCTCGAAGTACCAGTCGCTGGCGTGGTTGGCGGTGTCGAGGAGGTAGTTGTACCTGGTGGTGGCGTTGCCGCCCCAGCGGACAACGGGCAGCTTGAGTTCGCGTTCCAGGCCTGCCGGGGCGAAGTTCATGCCGTAGATGTCGCGGTTGATCGGGTGGCGCCCGGCGGTCAGGTTGATGCTGAGCGCCGGGCCGGCGGCCGGTGCGCTGACCGCCGGGGCGGCGCTGGCGGCACCTGCCCCCGCGCCGATGCCCGCGAGCGTGACCACACTGGAAATCAAGGCCAAAGACTTGCGACGCACTGAGCTTTCCTCTCCGGCGGGTGCGCGAGGCTTCCGCTCCGGCGGGAGCGGCCGCCTTCCGTGGAGAACGGGCAGTGACTGCTGATGCGGAAAGTTGCGTGCCAACGCGAAACAGTAGCGGCCCCCCGGCCGCCCCGCCCGCCGGATCGGCGCACCGGGGCGCGCCAGGGCCCGGCCATGCCGGTAACGGCAAGCGATCGCAACTGGGCAGGGTTAACGGCCGCTCCCGGTGGTAGAACTTGTTACAGTTATGGGCCTGGATCATCGACGGCTCCCCGGCCGGGGCCGGGGCCGGCGTCAAGGATGTTGGCCAGCCGAATCCAGGAGGAACGATGCGACGTCTCGTCATCGGGCTCGCCCTCGTCGGGCTGGGCGCTTTTCTCCTCGTGGCCGCGCCGCTCACCCGCACCTACACCTACGTCAAGACCACGCTGATCGGTCACGACGTGTCCTACTTCAGCCCGAAGCTGGTGCGCCCGGTGACCGGGGCGACGATAGAGGTCACCGACACGGTCAAGGGTGACGGCCCGGCCGGCAACTCATCCACCGCGGTCTGGGACGAGTTCACCTACCTGTACGACCTCAGCAACCACGTGGTCTTCTCCTACACCACCCGGCGGGCCGCGTTCGACCGCCGCACCGGCATGCTCGTCGACTGCTGCGGGGCCAACATCGGCGGCAACAGCGCGATCCGGCAGACCGGCCTGTCCGGGTACGTGTGGCCGATCGGCACCCAGAAGCGCACCTATGACGTGTTCGACACCACGCTGCTCAAGCCGGTGCCGTTCCGGTACGAGGGCACCGGGACGATCCACGGCATCGAGGTCTACCGCTTCGTGGAGCAGGTCCCGCCGACCCAGACAGGCACCCAGCAGGTGCCGGGATCCCTGGTGGGCAGCAGCCAGAATCTGGTGACCCTGCCGGAGTACTACACCGCGACCAACACCTACTGGGTCGACCCGAGGACCGGCGGCGTGCTCGACAGCAACGCGAACTCGAAGCAGTACCTGCGCAATACCGTCAACGGCCAGGACCTGATGCTGTTCAACGGCGATCTGGCCATGACGCCGGCCAGCGTGTCCACCGCGGTGCGGCTGGACTCCACCGGCCGCACCGAACTGGACTGGTTCGAGCTGTTCGGCCCGCTGGCCGGCGCGCTGCTCGGCCTGGTGTTGCTGGTCACGGGGATCGTGCTGATCCGGTTGCGGCCCGGCGAACAGCCCGAGGAGGCCCGGGACGCCGAGCCGGAGCCCGCGCTCGGCCCGGCGCGCTAGCCCGCGTTCGGCCGGCGTGTTAGCCCGCGCGCCGGCGCGGCCCCGGGCCGGCGGTGGCCGTCCCGGCAAAGCCGCCCCGGTTCCGCCGCGGCGCACCGGCTCGCCGTTCAGGTGCGCCGCAGCACCAGCAGCAGGTTCCAGGTGAGGAACTCGCGCAGCACCGGGATCCGCAGCAGTGGCCTGGTCCAGCCCGGCAGGTACCGGGGCACCGCGTCGGCCAGGACGGCCCCGGATGCCGACCGCGCCCAGGCCAGGGCGCCGGCCACGGAGACCGGGTACAGGCTGGTGCCGTACCGGTTCTTCGGCGGCCGGCCGTGCCTGCGCTGGTAGCGGCGGGCCGCCCGGTCCCCGCCGAGGTAGTGCCACGGCGAGGTCTCGTGCCCGCCCCAGGGGGACAGCCAGTTGGTGAAGCTGACGAAGACGACGCCGCCCGGCCGGGTCACCCGCACCATCTCGGCCAGCATCGCCGCCCAGTCGCCGACATGTTCCAGCACGTTGGAGGAGAAGCACACGTCCACCGCGCCGGTGGCGAGCGGGAGGCGCAGCGCGCTGCCGATCGCGCTGCCAGGCCCCGGGCGGCCCAGGCCGGCCAGTTCCCCGCTGTCGGTGTCCAGGCACACCGCGCGGGCGCCCGCCGCGCGGAACTCCCGCGCGAAGTAGCCTGGCCCGCCGCCGACGTCGGCCACCACCAGGCCGTCCAGGTTGGCGTACTGGCCGAGCTGGCGGGCGGTGTCACGGGCCAAGGCGGTGTAGTACGCGTCCGGGGCCGCCTGCTCGGTGCGGAACGCCCGCAGCAGCCGGACCGACCGGGCCAGGTCCGCACTGAAGGCGGCACGATCGCTCACAGGTTGAGTCTGTAACAGGCAGCCCACCGCTCCGCAACTAGAACTCGTTACAACCCGGTCCGGGGCGGCTCCTGGCGGGCCCGGGCCGCCAGGGCTACGGCTTGGCGTCGGCCAGGGTGAACTCGCCGGTGGGCCCGTCGTAATGGCCCACAGCGGTGCACCCGCCGACCGGAACGCAGGACACGTCGCGGAGGAGGCGATGGACCCCGCCCGGGGCAGGCGGGTACTCCAGGGACCAGGAGGTGCCGTTCCACCCCTCGGTCACCGTGCGGTAGAAGGAGGACACCACCGCGGTGCAGGCACTGGCCGAGGTGCACGACACACTGCCGGCCCGGCCGAAGGCGAAGCCCTGCGGGCTCGGGGCCTGGCGGATCGACCAGGAGGTGCCGTTCCACGACTCGGCCAGGAAGCCGTCGTAGCCCGCCCCCACGGCGGTGCAGGCGCTGGCCGAGGTGCACGATACCCCGAACAGCGCGTGGCGTCCGGGGTCCGGGTGCGGGGTCCGCTGGAGGGACCAGGAGATGCCGTTCCAGGCCTCGGCCAGGGTGTCGCCGCCCACGTGCCCCACAGCGGTGCAGGCGCTGGCCGAGGTGCACGACACACCGTCGAGGAGGTGGTCGGCCACGGTGTGCCGCAAGGGCGTCTGCTGGATGGACCAGGACGTGCCGTTCCAGCTCTCGGCCAGGGTGGACCGGCCGAATGCTCTTGGGAGGTGGAAATAGCCCACGGCGGTGCAGGCGCTGGGTGAGGTGCACGACACGCGGGACAGCACGCTTTCTGAGGCACCCGGCTGGTCCGGTGTCGGCTGGACGGACCAGGAGGTGCCGTTCCAGGTCTCGGCCAGGGTGCTGGTGCCGCCCACGCTGTTGCCGAAGTAACCCACGGCGGTACAGGCGCTGGGCGCGAAGCAGGACACGCCATTCAGGACGGCTGTCCCGCGCGGGTTGACCGGTGCCTTCCGCAAGGACCAGGAGGCGCCGTTCCACACTTCGGTGAGGGGAACGGAGGGGTTCAGGGGGGTCCGGTAGTTCCCCACGGCCAGGCACGTGGTGGCTGAGGTGCAGGCGACGGCCGACAGTTCACCGCTCGCGATGCCCGGAGGCGTGGAGATCTGCTGGACGGACCAGGAGGTGCCGTTCCATGCCTCGGCCAGGGCGACGCTGTCGGACCCCGCGGCGGTGCAGGCGGTGGCCGAGGTGCAGGACACGCCGGGGAGCGCGCCGTTGATCTGGGGCAGCGGGTCCGGCACGTGCTGGACGGACCAGGCGGTGCCGTTCCACTGCTCGGCCGCTGGGGCGGTGATGGCGGAGGGGTGGTAGCTCCCGGTCGCGGTGCACAGTGTGGCCGAGGTGCATGACACGCTGTCGAGGCTGGTGGGCTGGCCGCTGACGCTGGGTATCGCCTGGATCGACCATTTGCTGCCGTTCCACCGTTCCGCCAGTGGCGGGATGTCGTTGGTGTGTCCCACGGCGGTGCAGGCGCTGGCCGAGGTGCACGACACGCCGCTGAGCTGGCCGCCGAACCGGGGGACGGGGGTCGGCTGGACCGACCACGCGGTGCCGTTCCATGCTTCGGCCAGCGGGACGGAAAAGCCGCGGTTGCCCACGGCGGTGCACCCGCTGGCCGAGGTGCACGACACGGCGGCGAGGTCACCGGTGCTCAGGCCGGGGGCGGTGCTCTGGACAGACCAGGAGGTGCCGTTCCACCTCTCGGCCAGCGCCTCGCTGCCGGTGGTCCCGACGAGGGTGCAGGCGCTGGATGAGGTGCACGACACGCCGTTGAATCGGGGGTCCAGGACGCTGGGGGTCTGCTGGATCGACCATGTGGTGCCGTTCCACACCTCGGCAAGCGGCGGGCTGACCGTCGCCGTAAAGGTCTGGCCCACGGCGATGCAGAACGTGGCCGAGGTGCACGAGACACCCACCAGGGAGCTGGAGGGGACCCCCGGGGGATTAGGAGTCTGCTGGACCGACCACCCGGTGCCCGTTCCACACCTCGGCCAGGGTGACCTGCGCGCCCGTGCGGTCCCGTCGGCTGCCCACGGCGATGCAGGCGCTCGGCGAGGTGCACGACACGGCGGTCAGAAAGCCATCCCGGACCAGCGGATTGGGGGTGGGCTGGATGGCCCAGGCGCTGGCTGCGGCTGCGCCGCCGGGCCCCTGCTGGCGCGCCACCGGCGCGGGCGCGGCAGCCGCCGTGGGCGCGGCGCCGGCCAGGGTGAGCACTACGGCGGCGGCCGCTACTGCCGGGGCGGCCGCCCGGGCGGCCGTTAACGAGACGGCAGTTCTCCTGCGGGTGGCGCGCTGTCGGGCCGAATCAGCGTGAAACATCTCGCTGCCCCCTCTCGAGCCAGGCCGGCGCGTCAGCGGGGACCAGCCGAGGTAGCTCATGAAGGTAACACGGGTGCAAAGGGGCATACAAGGAGGGCCAATCCGCTACCCCGGTGATCTCCGGGCAAGGTGGCGCAGAATCGCAGGTCAGCGGAGCAGCAGGCGCGCGGCGAGTTCGAGCTGGTTGCTCACGTCGGTGGCCGAGGCCCGCCGGGTCACCCAGGCGACCAGGCTGGACAGCCACACGTCACCGATCACCCGGGCGATCGCGATCTCGTCGGCGGTCGGCTCGCCCTCGTGCATGGCCCCGGTGAGCATCCGCTCCATCAGCCGCGCGACCGTGTTGACCTCGGCCGCCGCACTGGGGTCGGCGAACATGAACGCCCGGGTCATCGCCTCGGTGAGCATCGGCTCGCGCTGCATCGTGCGGGTGATCCGGCCCAGCACGAACAGCATCCGGTCATACGGCGTGTCGCCGGGGATCGCGATCCGGTCCAGCTTCTCCTGGTTCCGCTCGAACTCCCTGGCCAGGCCGGAGACCAGCAGGTGAATCTTGGAGGGGAAATAACGGTAGAGCGTGCCCAGGGCCACGCCTGCCCGGTCGGCCACCGCCCGCATCTGCACCGCGTCGTACCCGCCCCGGGACGCCAGCGCCAGGGTGGCGTCCAGGATGCGCTGGCGGCGCTCGCGCTGGGCCGCCGAGCTGAACTCGGTCTCGGTGGCCGCACCCGTGCCCGCGGTGGCGGTGGTACCTGTTCTCGTCGCTGCCATTCCCCCGCCCCTCGTCGTCGTGGCAGAAACCGGCCGTGCCGCCACCCTGGCGGCGGAGCCGCCCGCCCCGGTGGTGACACGGTCTTCGTCAAGGCCAGAGTATCAATCTCGGCCCGATGTGCGGACCGCGGCGCCGCCCGGCCCGGCGGCATCGCCGCCCGGCCCCGCGCCGTCCGGCCACCGCTCCCGCGCTGGCCGGTGGCAGATATAACGTGTTCTAATTCTGTGTGATGCGTCCGCGGCGAGGGCAAGCACCGCCCGGGAGGACCAGTGCCGATCGCGATCTCCGCCGAGCAGCGCGCCCTGCAGGCATCGATCCGCGACTGGGCGCAGCGGGCCGGCACCCTGGCGCTGGTCCGGGGCCTGGAACCGGGGACGCCGCCGGTGCCCGGCCGCGGCGCCTCCCGCGGGCCGGGGGAGGCGGCCGGCCGAGCCGGGGAGGCGGCCGGCGGTCTGGGGGATACGGCCGCCGGGCCTGGTGATACGGCCGGCGGGCCGGGTGCGGCGCCCCCCGCCTGGCCCTGGGCGGAACAGTGGGCCGCGCTGGCCGGCCTGGGCATATTCTCGATCGCCCTGCCCGAGGCGGCCGGCGGGGCCGGCGGCACGGTGGCCGACCTGGCCGTCGCGCTGGAACAGCTCACCGTGGCGCTGGCACCCGGGCCGGTCCTGCCCACCCTGCTGGCGGGCCTGCTGCTGCGCGGCTGCCCGGACCTGCCCGCCGCCAAGGAACTGCTCCCCGCCGTGGCGGCCGGCCAGGCCTCGGTGGCCGTCGCGCTGACCCGGGCACGATCACCGGGGCATGGCTGCCCGGCGGGACGCTGCGTGTCAGCGGGGAGACGGGCCCGGTGCTCGGCGGCGGCGCCACGACGCACCTGCTGCTCGGCGCGGGCACCGGCGACGCTGAGGCATGGTTCCTGCTCCCGAGCGGGCATCCGGGCGCCCACGTCACGGCCCGCGCCCCGGTGGACTTCTCCCGGCCGCTGGCCGGTGTCCGGCTCACCGGCGCCGTCGCCGCCCCCGGCGACATCCTCACCGGGCTGCGCACCGCGGCCGTCCGCGACCTGGCGGCCACGCTGTTCTGCGCCGAGGCCGCCGGGGTGGCCGGGCACTGCTGCGACACCGCCGCCGCCTACGCCCGCACCCGGCACCAGTTCGGCCGGCCGATCGGCTCGTTCCACGCGGTCAAGCAGCTGTGCGCGGGGATGCTCTGCCGCGCCGATAGCGCCGCCGCGGTGGCCTGGGACGCGGCCCGCGCCGCCGACGAGGCGCCGGGCGAGCACCCGCTGGCGGCCGCGGCCGCCGCGGCCCTGGCCCTGGACGCGGCCGTGGACAACGCCAAGGACTGCGTCCAGGTGCTCGGCGGGATCGGCTTCACCTGGGAACACGACGCCCACCTGTACCTGCGCCGTGCGCTGGCGCTACGCCAGTTGCTCGGCGGCAGCGCCGCCTGGCGGGCCAGGGCCGGCCAGCTCGCCCTGGCCGGGGCCCGGCGGCGGCTGCGGTTGTCCGCGGCGAGCGCCGCCACGCAGCCGGCCGCTGCGGCCGCCCGGGCCGTGGCCGCCGAGGTGGCCGCCCTGCCCGGGCACTGCCGCCGCGCCGCGCTCGCCGACTCCGGTTATGTCGCGCCGCAGTGGCCAGCCCCGTACGGGCTGTCCGCCTCGCCCGCGGTGCAACTGGTCATCGACGCCGAACTGGACCAGGCCGGGATCACCAGGCCCGACCTGTCGATCGGCGGCTGGGCCGCCGCGGCGGTGGTCAGCCACGGCACGCCCGCCCAGCGGGACCGGTTCGCCGGCCCGACGCTGCGCGGCGAGATCACCTGGTGCCAGCTGTTCAGCGAGCCGGACGCGGGCTCCGACCTGGCCTCGGTACGGACCAGGGGAGTACGCGTGAAGGGGGATAGTGAAGGGGGAACGGGGAGCCGGGCGGGGGGTGGTGGGTGGCGGCTCACCGGGCAGAAGGTGTGGACCTCGCTGGCCCGTGACGCGGACTGGGCGATCTGCCTGGCCCGCACCGACCCCGGGGCGCCCAAGCACCGCGGGCTGACCTACTTCCTGGTGGACATGCACAGCCCGGGCATCGAGATCCGCCCGCTGCGGGAGATCACCGGCCGCGCGTTCTTCAACGAGGTCTTCCTTGACGAGGTGTTCGTGCCCGACGACTGCGTGGTCGGGGAGTGCGGGGACGGCTGGCGGATCGCCCGGAGCACGCTGGCCAGCGAGCGGGTGGCCATGGGCCGCGGCTCCGCCCTCGGTGCGGAGGTGGAGGCGCTGATCGCCGCGGTCGGCACCGGCGGCCACGCGGCCGACCCGGCGGTGGCCGAGCAGGTCGGTGCGGTCGTGGCCGGTGGCCTGGCCGGGTCGCTGATGGACCTGCGCGCCGCGCTGGCGCAGCTCGCCGGGGCCGGTGACACGCACCGGGCGGCGGTGCGCAAGCTGGTCGGCGTGGCGCACCGGCAGTCGGTGGCGGAGACCGCGCTGGTGCTGTGCGGGCCCGACGGCGCGGCCAGCGACGGCCCGGCCGCCGAGGCGGTGCATGCCTTCCTGCTCAGCCGGTGCCTGAGCATCGCCGGGGGAACGACCCAGATCCTGCTGTCCGTGGTGGCCGAGCGCGCGCTCGGCCTGCCCCGGGAGGAGGCGCGCTGAGCCGTGGACTTCACCATGGGCCAGACCCAGCAGGCGGTGGCCGAGGCCGCCGCCGGCGTGTTCGGCGGATACCGGCCCGGCCCGGCGGCGGGCCAAGACGGCGGCCACGACCACGCGCTGTGGAAGGAACTCGCCCGGGCCGGCCTGCTGGGCCTCGACGTGCCCGGCTGGCTGGGCGGCGAGGGGCTCGGCGTGGCCGACACCGCGGTGCTGCTGACCGAGGCCGGGCGGGCCGCGGCGCCGGTGCCCGCGCTGGCCACGCTGGCCATGGGCGTGCTGCCGGTGACCCGGTGGGGCAGCAGGGACCAGCAGCAGGCCCTGCTCGCCGGTGTCGCGGCCGGCGACGCCCTGCTCACCGCGGCCGTCCGCGAGACGTCGGAGCCGATGCCGCCCGGGCCGGCCACCACGGTCACGCCGGACGGCGGCACCGTCTCAGGTGTCAAGGTCGGCGTCCCGCATGCCGCGGCGGCGAGCTGGATCCTGGTGCCCGCCAGCCTCGGGCCCGGCGGCACCGGCATCGCCGTGGTAGCGCCGTCCGCGCCGGGGGTGACCCTGCGGCGCACGCCAAGCTCGTCCGGCGCGCCCGAGTACACGCTGCGGCTGGACGGGGCGCCCGTCGTGCACGTGCTCGGCAACGGCCGCGCGGTGGCGGACCTCTACCAGCTCACCGCCGCGGCCGCGGCCTGCGTGGCCGACGGTGCCCTGGCCGCCGCGCTCGCGCTGACCACCGAGCATGTGCGGTCGCGGCAACAGTTCGGCCGGCCGCTCGCCACGTTCCAGGCGGTCGCACAGCAGATCGCCGACGTCGCCATCGCGAGCCGCACGCTGCACCTGGCGGCCCTGTCCGCGTGCTGGCGGCTGGACACCGGCCGGGACGCCGCGGACGACACCGAGGTGGCGGCGTACTGGCTCGCGGAGGAGGCGCCCGCGGCGATGCGGGCCTGCCACCACCTGCACGGCGGCACCGGCATGGACGTCAGCTACCCGCTGCACCGGTACTCCGCGCTGGCCAAGGACCTGGTCAGCCTGGTCGGCGGCGCCGACTACCGGCTCGGCCGCCTCGGCGCCGGGATCGGGTGAGGCGGCATGTTCCTTGACCTGACCGAGCGGCAGCTGGCGCTGCGGGATGAGTTGCGGTCCTACTTCGCCGGGCTGATCTCGCCCGCGGAGCGGACCGCGATGCTCACCGAGCGGCACGGCACGGTGTACCGCGAGGTGGTGCGCCGGATGGGCCGCGACGGCTGGCTCGGCGTGGGCTGGCCCGCCGAGTACGGCGGGCGCGGCTTCGGCCAGGTGGAGCAGCAGATCTTCGCCAGCGAGGCGGCCCGGGCCGACGTGCCGCTGCCCGCGGTCACCCTGCAGACCGTGGGCCCGACGCTGCAGGCCCACGGCACGGCCGAGCAGAAGGAGTTCTTCCTGCCGAGGATCCTGGCCGGCGAGGTGCACTTCGCCATCGGGTACACCGAGCCAGAGGCGGGCACCGACCTCGCCGCGCTGCGCACCCGGGCGGTGCGCGTGAAGGGGGACAGTGCAGGGGGAACGGGCCGCCGGGCGGGGGATGGGGACAGCTACGTGGTGAACGGCGAGAAGATCTTCACCACCGGCGGCCACGACGCCGACTACGTGTGGCTGGCCTGCCGCACCGACCCAGACGCCCCCCGGCACAAGGGCATCTCCATCCTGATCGTGGACACCACCGACCCCGGGTACTCGTGGACGCCGATCATCACCCTCGACGGGGCGCACCACACCAACGCCACCTACTACTCCGACGTGCGCGTCCCGGTCACCCGGCGGGTCGGGGCGGAGAACGCCGGCTGGCGGCTGGTCACCACCCAGCTCAACCACGAGCGGGTGATGCTCGGCCCGGCGGGCCGGCTCGCCGCGCTGCACGACCGGGTGCGGGACTGGGCAGCCGCCCGCACCGGCCCGGACGGGCGGCCGCTGCTCGACCAGCCCGACGTGCGCCGGGCTCTCGGCCGGACCTTCGCCAGCCTGCGCGTCAACGAGCTGCTCAACTGGCAGGTCGCGGCCGCGGACACGGTCGAGGTCGCCGACGCGTCGGTGACCAAGGTCTACTCCTCCGTCCGGCTGCAGCAGCTCGGCCAGCTGCTGGAAGAGGTGGTGGCGCGGCACGGCGACCCGGCTGAGGAGGAAACTGCCCAGCTCCGTCACTGGCTCGACATTCAGGCCAAACGAAACGTCGTGCTGACCTTCGGCGGAGGGGTCAACGAGATCCAGCGCGAGCTGATCGCGACGGCGGGACTCGGCCTGCCCCGGGTCCCCAGGGGAACGTGAGGGGCGCGATGGCAGACCAGGACGCCACGGCCGCGATCAGGCAGGCCGCGGAGCGGATCGCCGCGGCCGGCCAGAGCCCGCCACGGGCGGCCCCGGATCCGGTGAACCTGCCCATGATCCGGCACTGGACGCAGGCCATGGGCGACACCAACCCCGTGTACACCGACGCGGCGGCGGCCGCGTCGGTGCACGGCCACCTGGTGGCCCCGCCCGCGATGGTGCAGGTCTGGACGATGCGCGGGCTGCGCCCGGCACCGGGCGCGGCCGGCGACTCCGGGGATCCGCTGGGCCTGATGTCCGCGGTGCTCGACGACGCCGGGTTCACCTCGGTCGTGGCCACCAACAGCGAGCAGGAGTACTACCGGTACCTGCGCCCCGGTGAGCAGCTCACGGTGCGCACCAGCCTGGAGGGGGTGACCGGGCCGAAGCGCACCGCGCTCGGCGAGGGCTGGTTCGTCACCACCCGGAGCACCTGGTACGCCGGCGACGAGGCGGTCGCGGCGATGCGGTTCCGGGTGCTGAAGTTCCGCCCTGCCGCGCCGAAGGGCACCGTGGGGGACGTGCTGCGCCCGGTGGTCACCGCGGACACGGCCTTCTTCTGGGACGGCACCGCCCGGGGCGAGCTGCGGATCCAGCGCTGCGGCGGGTGCGGCGCGCTGCGCCACCCGCCGGGGCCGATGTGCCCGGATTGCGGTGCCGACAAGCCGGAGTATGTGCTGGCCGCCGGAACCGGCGAGGTCTACAGCTACGTGGTGCACCACCACCCGCCGGTGCCCGGCCGCCAGGTCCCCTTCGTCATCGCGCTCGTCCAGCTCACCGAGGGCGTCCGGATGGTGGGCGAGCTGCTCGGCGCGGACCCGGACAAGGTCAGCATCGGCCTGCCGGTCCGTGCCGAGTTCGTCCGGGTCGATTCCGGCCTGACGCTGCCCGCCTGGCGGGAGAACCCGCGATGACCGTGGCCACCGGGACCGTGCTGCCGGAGCTCGTGATCGACGTCACGCCCACGTTCGTGATCGCGGCCGCGATCGCGACCAGGGACTTCCAGGACGTGCACCATGACCGCGACCTGGCCGTGGCGCGCGGCGGCAAGGACATCTTCATCAACATCCTCACCACGACCGGCCTGGTGCAGCGGTACGTCACCGACTGGGCCGGCAGCGGCGCCCTGGTCCGCCAGATCGACATCCGGCTCGGCGCGCCCTGTTACGCGGGCGACACGCTGACGTTCTCCGGCCGGGTGGTCCGGGCCGGCGGCCTGGAGTGCGTGGTCGAGGTCGTCGGCCGGTGCGGTCTCGGTGACCACATCACCGGCACCGTCCGGGTCGGGCTGCCGGGGAGCGCGCCGTGATCTGCGGGACGGCGGCGATCGCCGGGATCGGGGCCACCGAGTTCTCCAAAGACTCCGGGCGCAGCGAGCTGCGGCTGGCCGCCGAGGCGACGCTGGCCGCGCTGGCCGACGCCGGGCTGAGCCCGTCCGACGTGGACGGGCTTGTCACGTTCACCATGGACAGCACCGCGGAGATCGCGCTCGCCCGCGAGCTTGGCGTTGGCGACCTGCGGTACTTCAGCCACGTCGGCTACGGCGGCGGCGCCGCATGCGGCTGCGTGCTCCAGGCGGTGCTGGCCGTCACCGCCGGGATCGCCGACGTGGTGGTGTGCTACCGGGCGCTGAACGAGCGGTCCGGCCACCGGTTCGGCCAGGTGTCCCCGGCCGCGGTGCGGGCGGCCACCTCCTCCGGCGTGGACAACGGATGGCACTACCCGATGGGGCTGTCCACACCGGCCGCGACCGTGGCGATGATCGCCCGGCGGTACATGCACGACTACGGCGCCACCAGCGAGGACTTCGGCCGGGTCACGGTCGCGGACCGGCGGCACGCCGCGACCAACCCGAAGGCGTGGTTCTACCAGCGGCCGGTGACCCTGGCCGAGCACCAGGCGTCCCGGTGGATCGCCGAGCCGCTGCGGCTGCTGGACTGCTGCCAGGAGAGCGACGGGGCCGTGGCCGTGGTGGTGACCAGCACCGAGCGGGCCCGCGGCCTGCGGCAGCGGCCCGTGGTGATCCGCGCCGCCGCGCAGGGCAGCAGCCCTGGCCAGTTCACCATGACCAGCTACTACCGCGACGAGCTGGGGCTGCCCGAGATGGGAGTGGTGGCGCGGCAGCTGTGGCGGCAGGCCGGCATCGGCCCGGCCGACGTGCGCACCGCCGTGCTGTATGACCACTTCACCCCCTACGTGCTGCTGCAACTGGAGGAGCTTGGGTTCTGCCCGCGCGGCCAGGCCAGGCACTTCATCGCCGGTGGGGCGATCGAGCTGGGCGGGGCGCTGCCGCTGAACCCGCACGGCGGCCAGCTCGGCGAGGCGTACATCCACGGCATGAACGGCATCGCCGAGGCGGTCCGCCAGGTCCGCGGCACCGCGGTCAACCAGGTCCCCGGGAACGGCCCGGTGCTCGTCACCGCCGGCACCGGCGTGCCCACCAGCGGCCTGATCCTCGGCCCCGGCTAGCGCACCACGTGGCCTGGCCGCGCTACGACTCGTGTTCCGCTACAAGGCGCCGCGCCACACCTGCACCCGTTCCGCCACCACAGCATTGTCGCGCCGCCGCGTGCCGGAAGTTCCGGCGAACCCCGCGCCCGGTAACGGCGTGGTTATCCGGTTCCCGTCGTGCAGGATCAGGGCCGGATCTTGAATTGCGGCAGGGCGGTCAGCATGATTAGACCTGTCTTGCAGTGATTTATGGAGGGGGGGTCGAGATGCGCCGTCTTATCCCGCTTGCTGCGGTTGCCTCTTTGCTGAGCCTGGCAGCCATGCCGCTGACGGCGATGCCGGCGGCGGGCGCGACAGGCCCGTCGGTGTCATCCAACGCGCTGGTCGACTCAGACCATGGGCTCGCATTCCCTCAGAACAAGCAGAACGAGCCGTCGATCACCCGGGACCCGCTCACCGGGGTGCTGGTCGCCGGGGCGAACGACGAGATCAGCCAGCCCACCTGTCCCGGCACGAGCACGCCGCTGGCAAGTCCGTGCCCGTTTGCGCCCGCCGCACCCACGTCGGCCTACTACGTCTCCACCAATAACGGGCAGACCTGGGCCGGCGGATACCTGCCGGGATTCGACACGCTCAGTCCGCCGCGTACCTCCGGTGGCGACCCGAGCCTCAGCTACGGACCGCGCCGATGCGCCAGTGGCGCGTTCAGCTTTAGCTGCGGCGTCGCGATCTACTACGCGAGCCTGGCGAACCCGGTGGGGGAGTTCGCCGGCGAGCAGGTCACCGTGTCCCGCAGCTACGACGATGGCCGGTCGTGGGCTGATCCGGTGTATGCGACGACCACCGACAACAAGTCGAACTTCGATGATCACGAATGGGTCGCGGTGGACGAGTCGCCGACCAGCGCTCATTTCGGCCGGGTCTATGTGAACTGGGCGGTGTTCTGCAACGTCTGCGCCGGCAACGGCAACGTCAAGCTGTATGTGGCGCATTCTGACGACGAAGGCCGCACCTGGTCGGCCGCGGTGCAGGTCAGCGCGGTCGCCAACAACGCTGCCCAGGGCTTCCGGGAGACCGGGCAGATAGCGGTGTCCAGCACAGGCACGGTCGAGGCGTTCTGGACCGAGAACGCAGACAGCAAGAAGTTCCCGAGCCTGCAGGTGGCAGCGATCTCCACCGACGGCGGGCAGACGTTCTCCGCGCCGGTCACGATCGCCCAGGTCACCGACTACCCGCTGACCGGCACCCCGTTCGACGTGGTCGACCTGTTCAACCGGGTGCCGGGTATGAGCGCCCGGGTCGACTGCTACCCCCATCCCACAGCCGACCCCTCCTCGGCCCGGGTGTATGTGGTGTGGTGCGACTTCAGCAATGGGCACGGCACGGTCCAGGGCGCGGTGTCCTCCGATGGCGTGCACTGGACTTCGCTGGGCACCGTGGCGTCGCTGGCCGGCCGCAACGCGTTCTTCCCTCAGGCCGCCGTGTCCCCAGCAGGCACGCTCAGCGTCACGTTTGACGCACTCACCCAGCCGCCGGCAGATAACGAGTGGCAGACGGGCGTGCAAACCTACGACAACTACTATGTCCAGTCATCTACCGGCGGGGCGCCGTTCACCGCCCCACTTCGGGTCAGCACGGTCTCGTCCAACCCAGACGGCTCTGGCTACAACAACCTGCAAGAGCAGTTCCTCGGCGACTACATCGGCATCGTCGACGGACCGCAACAGGCATACCTGGTCTGGACCGACTCGCGGAACGCCACCGCGTGCGCGGCGGTGAACACCTACCGGTCCCAGGTCTACGCCGGCGAAAAGCCGGTCGCGCCGAACCCGGATCAGGTCTGTGCCACCAGCTTCGGGAACACCGACACCATGGCGGCGGCCGTCAGCTACTGAAAGCCCGCCCGGCGGCGAGGTCGAGCGCGGCGATGTAGCCGAAGGTCATCGCCGGGCCGATCGTGGCGCCCGCACCGGCGTAGCTGTGCCCCATCACCGCGGCGCTGGTGTTGCCCGCCGCGTACAGCCCGGGGATCGGGGTGCCGTCGGCGCGCAGCACCCGGGCCCGCTCGTCGGTGCGCAGGCCGCCCTTGGTACCGAGGTCGCCCGGCACGATCTTGACGGCGTAGAACGGGGGCGTGTCCAGCGGCGCGAGGTTCGGGTTGGGGCGGCGCCTCGGGTCGCCGTAGTACCGGTCGTAGGCCGAGTCGCCGCGGTGGAAGTCCTCGTCCCTGCCCGCCTCGGCGAATCCGTTGAACCTGGCCACGGTCGCGGCCAGCGCGTGGCGGTCCAGGCCGGCGCTGGCGGCCAGTTCGGCGACCGAGGCCGCGCGGTGCACAGAGCCCACGGCGGACCAGCGGCGGGGGAGCGACCGGCCCGGGGGCAGGCCCGCGAACACGTAGCTGTTGCGGTAGCGCTGGTCGAAGATCAGCCAGGACGGGATGTGCGGGACGGCCTCTGTGTGCCCCTCGTACATCGCGTGCACCGCGTCGACGTAGGGCGCGGACTCGTTCACGAAGCGCTGGCCGGCGCCGTTGACCAGGAGGCAGCCGGGCAGGCTGCGCTCGGCCAGGCAGAAGTACGGGCCCGACGGCAGCGGGATCGACGGGCCCCACCAGGCGTCGTCCATCAGGTCGAGCGCCGCCCCGGCGGCCTCGCCCGCCATGATCGCGTCGCCGGTGTTGCCGGGCGACCCGGTGGTCCACTCGGTGCCGATCGGCGGGCGCTGGTAATGCCGCCGCATCGCCGCGTTGCGCTCGAAGCCGCCGGCCGCCAGCACCACGCCGCGGCTGGCCAGGATCCGCGCGGGCTGGCCGTCGCGGGTCACCGCCACTCCGGCGACCCGGCCGGCGGTCAGGTGCAGGCCGGTCATCGGGGTGTCCAGCCAGACCGGCACCTGCTGCTCCGCCAGGCCCGCCCGCAGGCCCGCGGCCAGCGCCTGGCCCATGCTGAGCAGCCGCTGCCGGAACAGGCGGGTGCGGGCCATCCGGCCCGCGACCTTCACGCTGGCCAGGACGGCCCGGGGATGCCGGGGGCCCAGGCTCAGCCAGCGGTAGTCGGCCTGGGTGATCGTCACTCCGGGCGGCGTGGGCAGGTAGGGCGGGTTGAGGTGCGGCAGTTCGGCGCCGAGGACCCGGCCGTCCATGGGCCGCGGTTCGATGCTGCGGCCCTGGGCCAGGCCGCCGGGGGCCTCCGGGTAGTAGTCGGCGTAGCCCGGCACCCAGGCGAAGTCCACCGGAGCGTGCGCGCGCACGAAGCTGAGCATGGCCGGGCCGTGCTCGAGCAGTGCCTGCTGGCGCTCGGCGGTCACGCAGCCATCCGCGACATGGGCCAGGTAGGCGCGGGCCTGCTCGGGGGTGTCGGCGACCCCGGCCCGGCGCAGCACCTCGTTCCCCGGCACCCACAGGCCGCCGCCGGAGCGGGCGGTGGAGCCACCGAACCGGCCGGTCTTCTCGATCACCACGACCCGCAGGCCGTGATGCGCGGCCACGAGCGCGGCGGTCATCCCGGCGGCGCCGCTGCCCACCACCACGACCTCGAACTCGGCTTGGTCCGTTGTCACGGCACCTCCCGGGCCCTCATACTAGAACACGTTACAGTTTTGCCGAGGGGGCGGCCGCCCGCCGTGGGCAGGGCGCCTACCGTGGGCCGGGCGCCTGCCGTGGGCCCTCTGTGCGCCGTGGGCCGGCCCCGCCGAGCGGAGGCGCCGGTGCCCTGGGACATCCAGGCGGACGTGGTCGTGGTGGGGTTCGGGGCGGCGGGAGCCTGCGCCGCGCTGGAGGCGGCGTCCCGCGGCAGCGACGTGGTCCTGCTCGACCGGTTCCACGGCGGCGGCGCCACGGCCCTGTCCGGCGGCGTGATCTACGCGGGCGGCGGCACGCCCTGGCAGCGCGCCGCGGGCGTGGCGGACTCGGCCGAGGCGATGTTCGGCTACCTGAGCACCGAGGTCGGCGACGCCGTGTCGGCGGCCACCCTGCGCGAGTTCTGCGACGGCAGCGCCGACATGCTGGCCTGGCTGGCACGGCACGGGGTGCCGTTCGAGGGGAGCCTGTGCCCGGACAAGACCTCCTACCCGTCCAACCGGCACTACCTGTACTACTCCGGCAGCGAGTTGTCCGCCGCCGGCGTGGCGGCGCCCGCGCCGCGCGGGCACCGGGTCCGGGGCCGCGGCACCTCGGGCGGCGTGCTGTTCGCCCGGCTGGCCCGGGCGGTCCGCCGGTCCGGTGTCCGGGTGCGCTGGCAGACCACCGCGCGCACGCTGATCACCGATGCCGGTGGCCGGGTGACCGGGGTCGAGTGCCGGACCCTGCGCGGCGCGCCCGCGTGGGCCCAGACCGCGCACCGGGTGCTGCACCGGTGGTCGGCCAAGCCCTACCTGTACGCGCCGAAGCTGGGCCGGCTGCTGCACCGGCCGGTCGCCTGGCTGGAGGACCGGCACGGCCGGCCGCTGCGGATCCGGGCCCGCCGGGGCGTCGTGCTGGCGGCCGGCGGGTTCGTGGCCAGTCGGCCGATGATGCGCGAGTTCGCCCCGGCCTTCCGTGGCGGCCTGCCGCTTGGCACGCCCGGCGACGACGGCAGCGGCATCCGGCTCGGCGCCGCCGCCGGCGGTGCCACGGCGTTCCTGGACCGGGTCTCGGTCTGGCGCTTCCTCAGCCCGCCGTCCGCGCTGCTGACCGGCGTGCTGGTCGGCCGCGACGGGCGGCGGGTGTGCGACGAGTCCCGGTACGGCGCGGCCATCGGCGCGGCGATGATGGCCGGGCACGGCGGCCAGGCCTGGCTGCTGGCGGACCACGCCACGCTGGCGCAGGCGCGCCGCCAGCTGCGCGGCCCGGCGCTGTGGTTCCAGCGGATCCAGGGCGCCTACCTGCTCACCGCCGGCCGGGTCAGCGCGGCCACGCCCGGCGGGGCGGCGGTGCGCGCCGGGATTGACCCGGCCGGGCTGACCGCGACCCTGGCGGAGTACAACGCGGCGGCCGCCGCCGGGCGGCCCGACCCAGCGGGCAAGCCGGCCGGCCTGGTCCGGGCGCAGGACCGGCCGCCGTTCTCGCTCATCGACTGCTCGGTCCGGCCCCGGCTGGCCTACCCCGCGCCGATGCTGACCCTCGGCGGGCTGTTGGTCGCCGAGGACACCGGGCAGGTGCGCCGGGCCGACGGCGGCGTGGTGCCCGGCCTGTACGCGGCGGGCCGCACCGCGGTCGGGCTGTGCTCGCACTCCTATGTCAGTGGGCTCTCCCTGGCCGACTGCGTGTTCTCCGGCCGCCGGGCCGGCCGTCACGCCGCCGCGACCCCGGCCGCCTGACGGCCGCCATTTGTGATGGCTGGCGCAACCATCACAAAGGAATGTGTTGCACTGAAAGGCACAACCCTGCACCCGTTGGCCAGAGCCGGCGCGTGACCATTGAATGGACGGCCCAGCTCTGACCGCCGGTCAAGGCCAGCCGCACGGCCATGGCACCCGGGAGGACACCGCCCACCGGCCCGCGCGAGCACTCAACGCCCGTTCCCGCCCCCTTCCTGACCGGCCACCGAACTGTCAGAGGAGATGCCTACGGTCGAGACCATGCCACCATTGCCACGGATCACCGGCCGGGAAGTGGTCCGGGCGCTCGGCAAGCTGGGCTGGGTGGTCGTGGTTCAGAAAGGATCTCACGCGCAGCTCAAGCGGCCAGATGGAGGCGGCCGCGTGACGGTTCCACTCCATGCCGGCGAGACGCTCGGGCCGGGCTTACTTCGGTCGATCTTGAATCAGGCAGGTATCACCGCCGATGAACTCCGAGCCGTGCTGTGACAGGATGAACGAGATGAGCACCTACACGATCGTGGTGGAGCCCGACGAGGACGGCAGTTTCTTCGTTGTTGTCCCGGCGCTCCCCGGGTGCTTCACCCGTGGCCGCACCATCGAGGAATGCCGGGAGCGCGCCGTCGAGGCGATCGAGGTTCACATTGCCGGCCTGCGGGCGGACGGCCAGCCAGTACCCGAAGAAGTCGGAACGCCTCAGTTGCTGGCCGTCACAGTCGCAGCCTGATGTAGCCCAGTCAGCAGCGTCGCACCCGAACTGCCGTCGTTGTGACAGCCACGGCGAAAGAATGTGATGGTTGGCGCAACCATGACAAACGCTCCCGGGGGGGGCGGCCCCTCCGGCCAGCCGGGGCGGGAGCTGGCGCGGGCGCCGGGTCAGGAGTAGGTGATGCTGACCTCCGGGGTGACCGCCACCGCCTGGCAGGCCAGGATGTAGCCGTCGGCGACGTCGTCGTCCTCGAGCACCTCGTTGTGCGCCATCTCCACCTGGCCGGCGGTGAGCTGGCAGGCGCACGCGCCGCAGACGCCCTGGCGGCAGGAGAACGGCGGGTCCAGGCCCTCGTCGATGAGCACGTCCAGCATCCGGGTCCCGGGCGGCCAGGCGAGCCGGCGGGTCGCGCCGTCCAGGCTGACCTCCAGGGTCGCGGCGACCCCGCCGGTCTCCATCCTGGCCTCGAACGGGTTCTCCGCCAGCGACAGGAACCGCTCCACCTTCACCCGCTGGGACGGCACGCCGAGCGTGCCGAGCGCCTGCCGGACCAGCGCCAGGTACGGATCCGGGCCGCAGATGAACGGCTCGGCGCGGGCGTGCGGCCGGGCCAGCGCCGCCATCGCGGCGGCGGTCGGCGCGCCCTGCACCGTGTCGAGCCAGTGCACCACCACCAGCCGGTCCGGCGCGGCGGCGGCCAGGCTGCGCAGCTCGGCACCGAAGATCACCGACGCCTCGTCCCGGTTGGCGTAGACCAGCACGATCCGGCCCCGGCCGCCCGCCAGCACCGACTTGACGATCGAGATGACCGGGGTGATGCCGCTGCCGCCGGCGAACATCAGGAAGTCGCCGTCCAGGGACCCCGGGACGAACGTGCCGGCCGGTGGCAGCAGGTCGACCACCGCCCCCGGCCGCACGTTGTCGGCGATCCAGTTGGAGGCGTAGCCGCCCGCCATGCGCTTGACCGTGATCGCCGGGGCGTCCCCGGCGTGCGGCGAGCTGGACAGCGAGTAGCACCGGGCCACCGAGCCGCCCGCGCCGTCGGGCACCCGGACGGTCAGGAACTGGCCGGGCTGGTAGGCGAACGCGCTGGCCAGGTCCGGCGGCACGGCCAGCACCAGCGAGCAGGCGTCCCCGGCCTCCTGGACCACCTCGGCCACCGGCACCTGGTGGTAGGCGCGCGGCCCGGTCACGGCGGTGGCCCGGTCATGGCGGGGACACCTCCAGGCGGCCCTGGGCGACCGCGCGGTCGATGCTGTCCCGCAGGCTGGCGCAGCCCTCGATCAGGGCGGACGGCCTGCCGCCGCCGGCCCCGGCGGTGAACTCGGCGCAGGACCGCACCGATTCGGGATTCCACTGCACGATCGTGTGCTGCGGGCTGAACTTGGCCACCTGCACGACAGCGCCGCAGCGGTCACACCCGACCCACCGGTAACTGGTGTGCCGCTCGTCCGAGCCGCCTGCCTGGAGCGGGCGGTCCGCTGGGCCCGGACTGTCCTGCCGGGGCGGACTGCCCGGCTGGCGCGGGCCGGGCGCGGTCAATGAGCCTCGGCCCGCGCGGCGAGGTTCGCCGCGACCTCGGCCTCCCAGCCGGCCACCGCGCGGGTGGTGTCCACCTCGAACTCGTAGCGGGCCACCATGTCCGGCGAGACGGCTTCCACGTCGGTGTAGAACTGCTCGTACCAGCGGCGCAACTGGTACACCGCGCCGTCCTCGGCGCACAGCAGCGGGTTGTCGATCCGGCTCTTGTGCCGCCAGATCTCCACGTCCTGCTCGAAGCCCAGGCCGATGAACTTGGCGAACTTTCCGGCCACCCGGTCGGCCTGCCCCTCGGGCAGGCCCGCCGGGAGCTTGACGATCACGCCCCACTGCAGCATGAACGAGGTCGGCGTGACCGGGTAGTGGCAGTTGATCAGGATGCTCTGGATGGTCGAGCCGTGGTAGTCGTGCCACAGCTCGTCGATCATGTAAGACGGGCCGTAGTACGAGGCCTCCGAGCGCAGCGTGGTCTCGGTGCCCGGCCCGTAGTTGCCGTTCTCGACGTCCGGCCGCGACCTGGTCCGCAGGTACTGCGAGGCGATGTGCCCCTCGAACACGTTCTTGAAGTACGTGGGGAAGGCGAAGTGGATGTAGAAGAAGTGCGCCATGTCCGCCACGTTGTCGATCACCTCGCGGCAGTTCGCCCCTTCCACCAGGATCGAGTCCCAGGTCCAGTTGCTCCACTCCGGTGAGTGCGCGCCGTCGATCCGGGGGATCGTCAGCTCCGGCGGCGGCGGGTTGCCCTGCGGGTCGTGCCAGACGAACAGCTGCTTGTTCTGCTCCAGGGTGAGCCAGGACCGGGTGCGCGCCGCGACCGGGACCCGCCGGGCGTAGGGGATCGCGACGCACCGGCCGTTCCCGCCCCAGCGCCAGTCGTGGAACGGGCAGGCAAGCGCGTCGCCCTTGACCGTGCCGCGGGACAGGTCGCCGCCCATGTGCCGGCAGTACCCGTCCAGCACGTGCAGTTCCCCCGCCGAGTCGGCGAACACCGCCAGCTTCGTGCCGAACGCCTCCACCGCGTGCGGCCCTGAGTCGCGGAACCGGTCGGCGAGCCCCAGGCAATGCCAGCCGCGGGCGAACCGGGACGGCGGGGTGCCCTGGTCGATGGTCCGGACGCCATCGGAGTCGTTCATCCGGTTCCTCCGCGATCGCTCATCCGCACCACAGGCCGGGCCGGGCGCTTGCGCACCACCGGCCAGCCGTGCGCTGACCGGCTTACCACTAGACTAGAACATGTTCTAGTCTAGTGGCGATGCCCAACTGTGGGCCGGCGAGCGGAGGGACGCGTGGTGAGCGACGGCGTCGGTTCGGCGGTGGTCGCCGGGGTACGCGACCTGCTGCCGGTGCTGCGGGAGCGGGCCCAGGACACCGAGGACGCCCGGGTGGTGCCCGCGGAGTCGGTCAAGGCGCTCGAGGAGACCGGGTTCTTCCGGTTGCTCCAGCCGGCCAGCTACGACGGGCTGGAGGCCGACCCGGTCACGTTCCTGAGCGCCGTCCGGCTGATCGCCAGCGCCTGCGGCTCCACCGGGTGGGTGGCCTCGGTCCTCGGCGTGCACGCCTGGCAGCTCGCGCTGTTCCCGCCGCGGGCGGCCGAGGAGGTCTGGGGCGCCGACCGGTCCGCCCGGATGTCGTCCTCCTACGCACCGACCGGCAGGGCGCAGGCCGTGCCCGGGGGGCACCGGCTGACCGGGCGGTGGAGCTTCTCCTCCGGCTGTGACCACGCGCGCTGGGTGCTGCTCGGCGGGATCGTGACCGACGGCGACGGCAAGCCGGTCGACTTCCGCACGTTCCTGCTGCCCGCCACCGACTACGAGATCGACGACGTCTGGGACACCGTCGGGCTGCGCGGCACCGGCAGCAACGACATCGTGGTGGACGGCGCCTTCGTGCCCGAGCACCGGTCGCTCAGCTTCACCGACGTGTCCCGGTGCGCCTGCCCGGGGCACGAGGTCAACAAGGCGCCGCTGTACCGGCTGCCGTACGGGTCGCTGTTCTCCTACGCGATCACCATGCCGATCATCGGGATGGCCACCGGCGCCTACGACGCGCACGTGGCCTACCAGCGCGACCGGGTGCGCGCTGCGTATGTCGGCCAGAAGGCGGCCGAGGACCCGCACGGGCAGGTGCGGATCGCCCGGGCCGCGGCCGAGCTGGACGCGGCCTGGCTGGCGGCCAGCCACGACATGGCCGAGCTGATGGATTACGCCCGGGCCGGGGAGAAGATCCCACTGCCGCTGCGGTTGCGGGTCCGCCGCGACCAGGTGCTCGGCACCGGCCAGGCGATCAGCGCGGTGGACCTGCTGTTCGAGAACTCGGGCGGCCGGGCGTTGAAGACCGGTACCCCGATCCAGCGGTTCTGGCGGGACGCGCACGCGGGCCGGGTACACGCCATCAACGACCCGGAGCGGGCGCTGTCGGCGTTCGGCCGCGGCGAGTTCGGCCTGGACGTGCCGCCCGACGCCATGGTGTAACACCGGCCATCGGGCGGATGCTGGAACCGGGAGGGCCGACGCTGACCATCCGAAGTGATGCCCCCAACGGGAGGCCGATGGTGACCATCGCACCGGCGGAGTTCGCCGCGACCAGCCGCTATGCGCAGGCAAGGGACATGCGGCTGCATTATCACGAGGCCGGCCCTGCCGGATGGCACGAGGCCGGGCCGGCCGGCGGGGACGAGGCGGGCCCGGCGGAGGCGGCGCCCGGGCTGGCGGTGGTGATGCTGCACGGTGGCGGGCCCGGCGCCTCCGCGTGGAGCAACTTCGGCCCCAACCTGGGTGTCTTCGCCCGCCGGTTCCGCACCCTGATGGTGGACCAGCCGGGATTCGGCCGCTCCGACAAGCCGCCGGTGGCCGGCCAGTACTTCACCTTCGCCGCCGGCGCGGTGGCCGGCCTGCTCGACGAGCTTGGCATCGAGAAGGTGCACCTGCTCGGCAACTCCCTGGGCGGCGGCACCGCGGTCCGGTTCGCGCTGCGCTACCCCGAGCGGGCCGGGCGGCTGGTGCTGATGGGGCCCGGTGGCCTGAGCCTCAACGTGTTCGCGCCGGACCCCACCGAGGGCGTCAAGCAGCTGATGGAGTTCCCGGCGCCGCCCGGGCCCAGCAAGGAGAAGCTCGCCGCGTTCCTGCGCACCCTGGTGTTCGACCAGCGGCTGATCACCGACGAGCTGGTCGAGGAGCGGTTCGCCGCCGCCAGCGACCCGGCGGCCCTGGCCGCGGCGGCGTCCCTGGGCGCCTCGTTCTTCGACCCGGCCACCGCCGAGGAAGGGCTGCTGTGGCGGGAGGCGCACCGGCTGCGCAACGAGGTGCTGCTGGTCTGGGGCCGCGAGGACCGGGTGAACCCGCTGGACGGCGCGCTGGTGGCGCTCAAGCTGATCCGCCGCGCCCAGTTGCACGTCTTCAGCCGCTGTGGGCACTGGGCACAGCTGGAGAGGTTCGACGAGTTCAACCAGCTCGTGATGAACTTCCTCGAAGGGGGGCAGGGCCGGTGAGCCGGATAGCGTCGCTGGGGTACCTGCGGATCGAGTCGGCCGACGTCGCGGCGTGGCGCGAGTTCGGCATCAGGGTGCTCGGCATGACCGAGGGCCGCGGGCCCGACCCCGAAGCGGCGTACCTGCGGATGGACGACTTCCCGGCCCGCCTGGTGATCGTGCCGGGGGAGGCGGAACGGCTGCTCGCCTCCGGCTGGGAGGTGGCCGGCAGCGAGGCGCTCGAGCGGGTGCGGCGGGCGCTGGACGAGGCCGGAGTCGCGGTCAAGGCCGGGACCGGCGCCGAGCTTGCCGACCGCCGGGTGGCGGAGCTGCTGCGCTTCGAGGACCCCTCCGGTAACGCACTGGAGGTCTTCTGCGGCGCGGCGCTCGAGCACCGGCCGGCGGTCAGCACGTACGGGAACCGGTTCGTCACCGGTGATCAGGGACTCGGCCATGTCGTGCTGCCGGTGGCCGAGGAGGAGCCCGCGCTCCGCTTCTATACGCAGGTGCTCGGCTTCCGGCTGCGGGATTCGATCCGGATGGCGCCCGAGCTTTTCGGCCGCCCGCCCGGGCCGCCGCTGTGGATGCGGTTCCTTGGCTGCAACCCGCGGCACCACTCGCTCGCGCTGGCCCCGTTCCCCGCACCGGCCGGGATCGTGCACCTGATGATCGAGGTGGCCGAGCTGGACGACGTGGGCCGCGCGCTGGACCGGTGCGCCCGCCGCCGGGCCCCGGTCAGCGCCACCCTCGGGCGGCACGCCAACGACCTGATGGTGTCGTTCTACGTGCGGACGCCTGGCGGGTTCGACGTCGAGTACGGCACCGGCGGCCGGCTCGTCGACGACAGCACCTGGGTGACCAGGGAGACCACCGCGATCAGCCTGTGGGGGCACAGCTTCACCGCCGCGGGCGGCGCCCAGGGCGCGCACTGATGAACGGCCGCGCCGACGCGGCGCTGCGGGCGCCGGGCGCCGCGCCGGCCGCGCCCGGACCGGAGCCTGAGCGGTTCCGCCAAGTGCTCGGGCACTTCTGCACCGGCGTCACCGTCATCACGAGCGTGGACTCCGACGGCATCCCGGCCGGCTTCGCCTGCCAGGCGTTCGCCGCCCTGTCGCTGGACCCGCCGCTCGTGCTGTTCTGCCCCAGCCGTTCGTCGGCGACCTGGCCGCGGATCGCCCGGGCCGGGCACTTCTGCGCGAACGTGCTCACCGCGGGCCAGCGGGAACTGGCCAGGGTCTTCGGCACGGCCGGGGCCGACAAGTTCGCCGGGGTCGCCTGGTCGCCGTCGGCGTCCGGGGCGCCGGTGCTGGCCGGCGTGCTGACCTGGGTGGGCTGCGAGGTCGAGGCGGTGCACGAGGCCGGGGATCACCACGTGGTGCTCGGCCGGGTCACCGAACTCGGCCCCTGCGATACCGGCCAGCCGCTGCTGTTCTACCGCGGTCGCTACGGCGTGACCGACGAGGCGTCCGCCGGTGTCCTGCCCGAGGTGGTCGACACCCTGCTCGCCTGGCCGCGCCACGCCGACTGGATCTAGCCAGCCCGCGCGCCGCCGCCAGGGATCCCCGTTTCAGCGCCGTTCCAGCGCCGTTCCAGGCCCGAATCCCAGCTGCTACCGGTGCGCGGCGCGCCTGCTGGTGCGGATTGGGGCAGTTCAGTAACTTTGCCTGCTGAGCCGGGTTCGAGTGGCGGGCGGGTGGCGGACATGATGGGGCGCACGCACGCGCTGTCGGGGCTGGTCGCGGGCGTGGCGGCGGGCCACTTCTGGTGGCACCTGGACGCGCCGCACCTGGCCGTCACGGCCGCCGTGACCGCGGGCGCAGCCGTGCTGCCGGACATCGATCATCCCGACGGCTCGGTGGCGTACTCGTTCGGCTTCGTGACCAAGGGCTTCGCCTGGCTCATCGAGCACGTGTCCGGCGGCCACCGGCACGGCACCCACTCGCTGGCCGGGATCGCCGCGTTCACCGGGGCGGCGTATGTGGCCGAGCACTACCGGGGGACGCTGGGCGGGAAGATCGGCCTCGGGCTGCTGCTTGTCCTCGTCCTCGCCGCCGGGCTGCGGGCGCTGAAGATCGGCGGCCACTTCGGCGACCTGCTGGCCATCGGGGGAGCGGCGCTCATGCTCCGGACCGGTTTCGGCGTGGCCGGGGTGCCGTGGGCGATCGAGGTCGGCACGGCCACGCACCTGGCCGGGGACATGCTCACCAACGAGGGCATACCGATCGCCTGGCCGTGGTCCCGCCGGCACATCAGGCTGCTGCCCGACCCGCTGGCGTTCAGCACGGGAACGCGGCCGGAACGATGGGTCGTCGCCCCGGCCATGGTGGCGGCGCTGGGCTGGCTGGTGGCCGTGATCGAGAAGGTACTGCCGGCCGGCCGGCTCCCGCTGCGCTGAGGCCCGCCGGGCACCGGCTCAGCCGGGGCGCGCTTCGCGGGGCCTGTGCCGGGCGCCGTGGGTGCGGGCCCCTCGCGTGACCGCGGCGCTACCCGTCGATGAGCGCGGCGGCGATCCGGGCGACGTGCTCCTCGGGCCGGCCGAACAACTGGCCCGCGCCGTGCGCGCGCTTGAAGTAGCGGTGCGCGTCGTGCTCCCAGGTGATGCCGATGGCCCCGTGCAACTGGATCATCTGGCCCGCCGCCCGGGCCAGCGCCTGCGAGCAGTGCGCCTTAGCCGCCGCCGCCAGCATCGCGACCCTGGCCTCCGCACCGGCCGGGCCCGCCCCCGTGACGGCGGCGGACGCCGCGACGTAGCACAGCGACCGCGCCGACTCCACCAGCACGTGCAGGTCGGCCATCCGGTGCTGGAGGGCCTGGAAGCTGCCGATAGGCCGGCCGAACTGGACACGGTCCTTCGTGTAGGCGACGGTCAGCTCCAGCGCGCGCTGCGCCGCGCCGGCCTGCTCGGCACCGAGCGCGATGCAGGCGAGATCGCGGGCCCGGGCCAGCGCCCGGGTGCCCGCGCCGGGGCCGAGGCGCCGCCCGGGTGCCCCGTCCAGCCGGACGACGGCCAGCCGCCGGGTGGTGTCCATCGTGGTCACCGCCCGCCGGGTGACGGCACGATGCCCCGGATCCACCTCGAACAGGCCGGTGCCGTCCGGTCCGCGGGCCGCGGCCAGCAGCACGCCCGCGCTGTCGCCGTCGAGCACATGGTGCGCCTCGCCGGTCAGCGCCCAGGTACCCGGTGCGGCCGGCGATGCGGGATCCGGGGCGGCGCCGGGGCGGGCGGCGAAGGCGGGCGCGGCGGGATCCCAGTGGCCGGCCCGGGGCGCCCAGGCCAGGGCCGCGACCGTGTCGCCGCTGGCGACGCCGGGCAGCAGCCGCTGGCACGCCTCGCCGTCGCCGGAGGCCAGCAGCGCCTGCCCGGCCAGGACCGCGGACCCGAGCAGCGGCGAGGCCACCAGGCCGCGGCCCAGCTCCTCCAGCACGATGCAGGTCTCCACCGGCCCGGCGCCCGCGCCGCCGTACCGTTCCGGGATGGCCAGCCCGGCCACGCCGATCTCGCTGCACAGCCGCCGCCACAGCGCCCCGTCGTACCCGGGCGCCGGCCCGTCGCCGCTGCCCGGGTCCCCGCCGGCGGCCGGATCCCCGCTGGTGGCCGGGTCGCCGCCGGCGACTGGGTCTTCGCCCGTGCCCGGGTCGCCGGCCGGTCCCGGCCCGGTGGCGGTTGCCCGGTGCCGTGTCAGCAGCCCGCGGACCGCATCGCGCAGGTCCCGCTGCTCGGTGGTCAGCTCCACGCGGGCTCCCCGGCTGCGGCCTGCCCGACGGCCGGCTGCTCCGCGGGCGGCTGTTCCGCGGCTGGTTGCTCCGCGGTCGGCTGCGCGGCGGGCGGCTGTTCTGCGGTTGGTTGTTCCGCGGTCGGCTGCCCGGTGGGCGGTTGCCCGGCGGGCGGCTCCCGGCCGGCTCCGTCGGCGCCGGCCGGTACCGAGATCGCGGCCATCACCCTGGCCCGGTGCTCGGCCTGGCTGCCCCACGCCCCGGCCAGCGCGCGCACCTTCAGCAGCCACAGGTGCAGGTCGTGTTCCTCGGTGTAACCGATCGCGCCGTGCACCTGGAGCGCGGTCCGCGCGGCCCGGCGGGCCGCGTCCGTGCAGGCGACCTTCGCGGCCGACACATCCCTGGCCGCGTGGCGGTCGCCCGCATCGAGCGCGGCGGCCGCCGCGTTCAGCAACGGCCCGGCGAACTCGAGCCCGATCGCCACGTCCGCCAGGTGATGCTTGACCGCCTGGAACGCCCCGACCGGCCGGCCGAACTGGGTCCGCTGCCCGGCGTGCCGGACGCTGGCCTCCAGCAGGGCCCGGCCCGCGCCGAGCAGTTGCGCGGCGCAGGCCAGCGCGCCGGCGTCGAGCGCCCGGGTCACCGCGGCGGCCACGGCGGGACCGCGGGACAGCACCTGGCCACCGGCCACCTCGGACAGCGACCGGCCCGGGTCCACCGACCGGTACCTGGCCCCCGGCGCGGCGAGGCGCACCACGTCGCCCGCGGCGAGCAGGACCAGCCCGGCGGCATCCGCGTCCACCGCCCACGGCAGCCACGGCGGCATGGCCGCCGTCGTGATCAGCTCCCCGGCGGCCAGCCCGGCGAGCCACTGAGCGGCCCAGGCCCCGCCGCCCAGGTCACCGCCGGCCAGGTCACCGGCCGGACCCCCGGCCGCGGCGTCGCCGGGCAGCGCGGCGAGCAGCACCGGAACGGCCGCCACCGACTCGGCCACCGGGCCGGGCACCGCGTGATGGCCGAGCTCCTCGCAGGCCCCCACCACGTCGGCGAGGCCGGCGCCGAGGCCGCCATCGCGCTCGGGCACCGCCAGGGCGGTGACTCCTAGCGCGGCAAGCGTGCGCCACACGGCCAGCCCTGGAGCCCGGTCACCGGCGGCCCAGTTCCGGGCGGCGGCAGGCACCCCGGCATCGGCGAGCATGTCGTGCAACGACGCGGTGAACTGCGCCTGCTCGGCGGACCGGCCGGGGGTCATCGGGGCAGCCCCAGCAGCCGCTCGGCGATCACGGTGCGCTGGATCTCGTTCGTGCCCGCGTAGATCGGCCCGGCCAGGGAGAACAGGTAGCCGTCCAGCCACTGCCCGGTCGGCCCGGGGTCCCCGGTCAGCCCGGGGTCCCCGTCCGGCCCCGGATCCCCGGCCAGCTCGGCGCGCGGGCCGAGCAGGTCCAGCGCGGTCTCGTGCAGCGCGGTGTCCAGTTCGGACCAGAACACCTTGCCCAGGCTGGACTCCGCGCCGAGGGTCCCGCCCGCCGCCAGCCGCGCCGCGGTGGCGTAGGTGTGCAGCCGGTAGGCCCGCGCGCCGATCCACGCGTCCACGACCCGGTCCCGCATCCCGGTGTCGGCCGGGTCGCCGGCCTGGCGCCACAGCTCCACCAGGCGGCCGGCCGCCGCGCTGAACCGTCCCGGGCTGCGCAGCGACATGCCCCGCTCGTGGCTGGCCGTGCTCATCGCGATCCGCCAGCCGTCGCCGGGCTCGCCGATGACGTCGGCGGCCGGCGCGAACACCTGGTCCAGGAAGATCTCCGCGAACCCGGTCCGGCCGCCGAGCTGGCGGATCGGCCGCACCGTGACGCCCTCGGCGCGCAGGTCGAACATCAGGTACGTGAGGCCGCGATGCCGCTGCGCGCCGGGTTCGGAGCGGAACAGGCCGAACGCCTTGTCCGCGAACGCCGCCCGGGAACTCCAGGTCTTCGTCCCCGACAGCAGCCAGCCCCCGTCGGCCGGGGCAGCGCTGGCCCGGATCGCGGCCAGGTCGCTGCCCGCGTCGGGTTCCGACCAGGCCTGCGCCCACACCTCCGCGGCGGTGGCCATCGGCGGCAGCACCCGGTCCCGCTGCTCGGCGGTGCCGTGCGCGAACAGGGTGGGCGCCAGCAGGAACAGCCCGTTCTGGCCGACCCTGGCCGGCGCCGCGGCGGCGTAGTACTCCTCCTCGAACGCCAGCCAGTCCAGCAGCGACGCGTCCCGGCCGCCGTATCCGGCGGGCCAGGACACCACGGAAAGCCGCGCCGCGGCCAGCTCGTGCTCCCACTCCCGGTGCGCCGCGAATCCCGCGGCGGTGTCCACCGACGGCAGCGGCCGCGCGGGCACGTGCGCGCGCAGCCAGTCCCGCACCTCGGCCCGGAACCGGCCCGCTGGTTCGCCGGGCCCGCCGCTCACCCGCCGGCCTGTTTCGCCGCGCCGTCCCTCATGCCGCGGGCGTCCAGCCCGGCCAGCGAGTCACCGGAGGTCTCCGCGTTGTGCGCGTGCGCCAGGTGGTGCAGGCCGAACACCGAGTCCATGCCGGCCCGCATGCCCATCAGGTCCTCGCACTGGTTCACCGCGCGCTTGGCCAGGGCCAGCCCGAACGGCGGCATCGTGGCGATCTGCTCCGCCAGCGCGAACGTCGTCTCGGCGAGTTCCGCGCGGGGCACCACCCGGTTCACCATGCCCAGCTCGTAGGCGCGCCGCGCATCGAACCGCGCCCCGGTGAACAGCGCCTCCTTGGCGAAGCGGGGCCCGAGCACCCACGGGTGCGCGAAGTACTCCACGCCCGGTATCCCCATCCGGACCACCGGGTCAGCGAAGAACGCGTCCTCGGACGCCACGATCAGGTCGCAGGACCAGGCGAGCATCAGCCCGCCGGCGATACAGGCCCCCTGGACCATCGCGATGGCGGGCTTGGGCATCTCCCGCCAGCGGCGGCACATGCCGAGGTAGACCTCCATCTCCCGGGCGTACCTGGCGTCGGCACCGGCCCGGCCCACGTGGTCCCACCACAGCACCGCCTGGCGGTCGAAGGAGACGTCCACGTCGCGGCCCGGGGTGCCGATGTCGTGCCCCGCGCAGAAGTGCTCCCCCTCGCCGGCCAGCACGATGACCGCCACCTCCGGCGAGTTCACCGCCCGGGCGAACGCCGCGTCCAGGGCGTAGGTCATCGCCGAGTTCTGCGCGTTGCGGTACCGCGCCCGGTTCAGCGTCACCACGGCGACCGGCCCGCGTTCGCTGTACCGAACCGGCTCGCCCGCTGCGGGCTCCGTCATTTCTTTGCCTCTTTCGGCGGGTCACCGGGCATGGGTTCGTGATGATCGTGACGATCATCACTTTCTATGCTGACGAGCGTCACCATCATCAGCAACGGACGCGGGCTCTTCCCTGAGCAATCGCTTGAGCGGCTTGCCGGACGGGGTGCGCGGCAGCTCTTCACGGAACACGACAAGGCGCGGGATCTTGTAGCCGGCCAGCCGTTCCCGGCAGAACGCCAGCACCCCGGCCTCGTCCAGGGTGCGGCCGGGCCGGGGGACCACGTACGCCTTGCCCACCTCGCCGAGCCGGGCGTCGGGCACCCCGATGACCACCGACTCGGCGACGCCGTCCAGCCGGGCCAGCACCTGCTCCACCTCTGCCGGGTAGACGTTGAAGCCGCCGCAGATGTACATGTCGTTGAGCCGGTCGGTGATCGTCAGGTACCCGTCGGCGTCCAGGCGGCCGATGTCCCCGGTGTGCAGCCAGCCGCCGGCGTCGATGGCGGCGCGGGTCGCCCCCGGGTCGTCCAGGTAGCCGAGCATCAGGTTCGGCCCGCGCAGCAGCACCTCGCCCGGCTCACCCGGCTTGGCCTCGCCGGAGTCCGGCCCGGCGATCCGGACCTCGAAGTCCGCCGCGGCCCGCCCCGAGGTGGCCGCCACGGTCCGCGGGTCGTCGCCCGGCTGGCACATCGTCGCCACCACCGCCTCGGTCAGCCCGTAGGCGGTGAGCACCGCCTCGAAGCTCAGCTCGCGGCGCATCCGCTCGATGAGGGCGACCGGGACGGTCGCCGCCCCGGTCACGGCGAGCCGCAGGCTGGACAGGTCGTGCCCGGCCCGGTCCGGGTGATCGAGGATCGTCTGGTAGATCGTGGGCGGCCCGGGCAGCACGGTGATCCGCTCGGCCGCGACCAGCGACATGGCCGTCCCCGCGTCGTACACCAGTTGCGGCACGATGGTGGCGCCGCTGACCAGGCAGGCCAGGATGCCCGCCTTGTAGCCGAAGCTGTGGAAGAACGGGTTGACCACCAGGTAGCGGTCCGCGTGAGTGAGGCCGCCGCGTTCGGCCCAGGCCCGGGCCACCGCCAGCGACTGCCGGTGCGCGGTCATCGCGCCCTTGCTCCGCCCGGTGGTGCCGGAGGTGAACAGGATGTCGCTCACGTCCTCCGGGCGTACCGCCGCGGCGCGCCGCTCCGCCGCGCTGGCGGGCACCGCCGCGGCCCGGTCCAGCAGGTCCGCCCAGCCGATGGCCCCGTCCACACCGTCGGCCGGGGGAGCAGGTTCCGGGGCATCCGGCATCGGCACGCGGACCACGAGGCGCAGTTGCCCCGGCGGGAGCAGGCCGGCCACGGGGTGCCGTTCGGCTGCTCTGTAAGTTTCAGAACGGGCGCCGTCGCGGGCCGCTTCGGTGGCCTGTGCCGCCGCGGCGGTGCGCAGCGCGGCGAGCCGGTCGGTGCCGAGGAACCGGTCGGCGACGATCAGCACGGACGCGCCGCTGCGGGTGATCACGTCGAGCGCCTCGGGCCCGGTGAACCGGGTGCTCACCGGGACCAGCGTGGCGCCCGCGGACAGCGCCCCGAACGCGGCGAGCACCCAGTGATGCGTGTTGGGGGACCAGATCGCCACCCGGTCTCCGGCGGCCACGCCCTCGGCGATGAGTGCCCGTGTGACCGTGGTGGTGTGCTGATGTAGCTGGTGGTAGCTGATTCGCGGGCCCCCCGGCTCGGCAAGGGCGGGCCCATCGCCGAACTTCCCCGCCGCGCCTGCGATAGCGGCCGGGATGGTGAGCTCCACCAGGTGCCCTCCAACGAAGCAAGTGCTTGGTAGGCTGAGCCTACGCGCGGCGGGCAGCTGCTGGCCAGCCACGGAGCTCCCGCGGGCCTGCAACCCCCCCTGCGGGCCCGCGGGTCCGTCGCAGGGAGGCACGATTTGCTTTCCAGCCCGCAGGACGAGCAGTTCAGGCGCGATATCCGCGAGTGGCTCGCCGGCAATCTCACCGGGCGTTTCGCCGCGCTGCTCGACGCGGGCGGGCCCGGGCGCGAGCACGAGGCGCATGCCGAGCGGCTGGCATGGAACCGGCATCTGGCGGCGGCGGGCTGGACCTGCCTCGGCTGGCCGCCCGAGCACGGCGGCCGCGGCGCCACGCTGGCGCAGCAGGTCATCTTCTACGAGGAGTACGCCCGCAGCCGGGCCCCGGCGCGGGTCGGTTACCTGGGCGAGGAGCTGCTCGGGCCGACGCTCATCGCGTTCGGCACGCCGGCGCAGCAGCGCAGGTTCCTGCAACCGATCAAGGCGGTCGAGGAACTCTGGTGCCAGGGCTACTCCGAGCCGGGCGCCGGTTCAGACCTGGCGGCGGTGTCGACCTCGGCCCGGCTGGTGAAGGGGGAAGGGGAGGCGGGCGGGGAGTGGGTGATCACCGGGCAGAAGGTGTGGACGTCGCTGGCGGCGGAGGCCGACTGGTGTTTCGTGCTGGCCCGCACGGAGCCGGGGTCGCGGCGCGGTGCGGGCCTGTCCTACCTGCTGGTGCCGATGCGCCAGCAGGGGGTCACCGTCCGGCCGATCCGGCAGCTCACCGGCACGTCCGAGTTCAACGAGGTGTTCTTCGACGGCGCCCGGACCGGGGCTGACCTGGTCGTCGGCGAGGTCGGCGACGGGTGGCGGGTGGCCCGGGCCACGCTGGCCATCGAGCGCGGCGTGGCCACCCTCGGCCAGCAGGTCGGGTTCGAGCGGGAACTGCGCCGCCTGGTGGAGCTGGCCAGGCAGACCGGGGCGAGCGGCGATCCGCTGCTCCGCGACCGGCTGGCGCGGGCGTGGATCGGCCTGGAGGCGCTGCGCGCGCACGCGCTGCGCACGCTGGCGGCAGGGCCCGCGGGCCCGGGCGCGGCCACCGGGCCCTCGGTGCTGAAGCTGCTGTGGTCCCGGTGGCACCAGGACCTCGGCGAGCTGGCCATGGATGTGCTCGGCGCGCCGTCGATGGTGGCCAGGGGCGCGCCGTACGACCTGGACGACTGGCAGCGGCTGTTCCTGTTCAGCCGCGCCGACACGATCTACGGCGGGTCCGACGAGATCCAGCGCACGATCATCGCAGAGCGGGCGCTCGGCCTGCCCCGCGCGGCCCGGGCATGACCGTGCCCGGGGCGCCGCCGGGACCGCCGGCCGGGCGGGACCTGCTCGCGGGCAAGGTCGTGGTCGTCACCGCCGCCGCCGGGACCGGCATCGGCTCGGCAGTGGTGCGCCGCTGCCTGGCCGAAGGCGCCCAGGTGGCGCTGAGCGACCAGCACGAGCGGCGGCTCGCCGCGTCCCGCGAGGAACTGGCCGGTGAGTTCGGCGACAGGGTCTGGGCGCAGGCCTGCGACGTGACCGTCGAAGAGCAGGTCGGGGCGCTGATCGCCGGGGCGGTGCGGCGGTTCGGGCGGATCGACGTGCTGGTCAGCAACGCCGGGCTGGGCGGCACCAGTTCGGTGCTTGAGATAACCGACGAGCAGTGGTCGCGGGTGCTCGACGTCACGCTGAACGGCACGTTCCGCTGCACCCGCGCCGCGCTGCGGCAGTTGGTCGCCCAGGGGCACGGCGGCGCCGTCGTCAACAACGCCTCGGTGCTCGGCTGGCGGGCCCAGCCGGGCCAGGCGCACTACGCGGCGGCGAAGGCCGGGGTCATGGCGCTGACCCGGTGCGCGGCGCTGGACGTGGCGGAGCACGGGATCCGGGTCAACGCGGTCGCGCCCAGCCTGGCCGCGCATCCGTTCCTGGCGAAGGTGACCAGCGAGGAATTGCTCGCCGAACTGGCCAGCCGGGAGGCGTTCGGCCGCGCGGCGGAGCCGTGGGAGGTCGCCAGCGTGATCGCGTTCCTCGCCAGCGACTACGCCTCCTACCTGACCGGCGAGGTCATCTCGGTCAGCAGCCAGCATCCCTGACAGGCTCGGCGGGCGCGCGGGGCTCAGGCCCTGTTGCGGCGAGCGACCCGAGCAGCGCGAGCGACCTGGTGGTTTCCGAGCCCGGCTCGGCGTGATAGATCACCAGGAGCTGCCCGCCCGAGTCGCCGATGGACAGCTTCTCGCGGCGCAGCTCCAGCATCCCGACCTGCGGGTGGCGCATCCGGACCGGCGCGCCCGCGAGCGCCTTGACGTCGTGCCGTGCCCAGAGCTGCCGGAACCGCTCGCTGGCCAGGGACAGCTCGCCGACGAGCTGCGCGATCCGCGGATCGTCGGCGTCGGTGCCGATCGACGCGCGAAACGAGGCGACCAGGCCGCCGGTCGCCTGCTCCCAGTCGTGGTGGAGGTCCCGTTCCCCGGGGTCGAGGAACACCGACCGCAGCCGGTTGGCCCCGGGCCGGATGGTGGGGGACAGCGCGGTCGCGAGCCGGTTCGCGGCGAGCACGTCGAACATCCGGTTCTCCGCGAAGGCCGGCAGGGCGAGCGCGTCGAGCAGCTGCCGGATGCCCGCCGGCACGACCTCGCGGCGCGGCCGCCGCGGCGGCGCGGGCCGGGCGGCGGACAGGCTCAGCAGGTATTCCGTCGCGGTCGCGTCGAGCCCGAACACGCGGGCCAGCGCCTGGAGCACCTGCGGCGAGGGGTTGCGGTCGCGGCCTTGTTCGAGCCGCAGGTAGTAGTCGGCGCTGATACCGGCGAGCGTCGCGACCTCCTCGCGGCGCAGTTCGGGGCGCTTGCCGAGCTGCGGCAGCAGGGGCTGATCCGGCACCTCGGCCTCAGCACCGTCACCGCCGGCCAGCTCGCCGAGGCCCAGGCGATCGCCCCGGTCGCCTGCGTGCAGAACCTCTACAACATCGCCCGCCGTGACGACGATGCCCTCGTGGACCTCACCGCGCGCCAGGGCATCGCGTACGTGCCGTACTTCCCCCTCGGCGGCTTCACGCCGCTGCAGTCCGGCGCCCTCCAGGCGGTCGCGGACCGGCTCGGCGCGCCCCCGATGGCCGTCGCACTCGCATGGCTGCTGCGGCGCTCACCGAACATCCTGCTGATTCCCGGTACTTCCTCGGTGGCGCACCTGCGCGAGAACGTCGCCAGCGCCGCGCTCGCGCTGCCGGCCGACGCGGCCGCGGACCTCGACGTGATCGGCCGGGGCGTCCCCGCGTCCGGCCCGGCATGAGTGTCCGACCCCTCCGCTAGCGTCGGCCTCGTGTGACCCGGCCGTACCGCGGGACGGCCGGGCAGCGAGAATGGCCAGGTCAGGATGGCGGCCGGTGCGCAGACTGAGGGAGTCACGATGGGGAACGCGGTAGTGCACTTTGAGATCGGCGGGCCGGACGACGCCCCGCTGGTCACCTTCTACGGGGAACTGTTCGGCTGGAATCTGCAGCCCTTCGAGGGCGGCGGTTACACGCTGATCGACACCAACGGCGGCGGCGGCATCAACGGCGGCATCGGCAAGAGCCAGACGGGCGAGCCGTGGTCCACCTTCTACGTCGAGGCCGAGGACCTCCAGGCGGTCCTCGACAAGGCCGAGTCGCTCGGCGCGAAGACGGTCATGCCCATCACCGACTTCGGCGGCGCGGTGACCATCGCCATGTTCAACGACCCGGACGGCCTGCTGGTCGGGCTGGTCAAGGCCGCCGATCCCGCGCAAGGGGAGGCGCCCGCGCCGTCGGCGGGCGGTGGCGAGCCGGTCGACTGGTTCGAGGTGCTCGGCTCCGACCCGGGCCGCACGCAGCGGTTCTACGCGGACCTGTTCGGCTGGACGGTCGGCGGCGGCGACTCCGGCACCCCGCCCAGCTACGGCCTGGCCGACACCGGTGCCGGGCGCGGCATCCAGGGTGGCCTCGGCTCCGGCACGGACGCCCACTGGGCCACGATCTACGCCAGCGTCGCCGACGTGGAGCAGACGCTCGCCAAGGCCGAGTCGCTCGGCGGCTCCCGGATCTACGGCCCGATGGCCGTGGACGACCACATGCAGACCGGCGCGCTCCGGGATCCGGCCGGGAACGTGTTCGGCGTCTACCACCACGGCGCGCACTGACGGGACCCCGGCGCCGGGCAGCCCGGCCGCCGGTACCCGTGACCCGTCCGGCGGGCCTGGCCCTGCACCGGGCCCGCCGGACCGGGCTGCCCCGATTCCTGAACATGGCGGCCTGGGCCGGTGCTGGCCCAGGCGCGGTAGCCCGGGGGGCAGATCACAGGGAACTTGACAAGAGATACCGACGGTATTAAATACTGAAGGTATGCGAACCGTGACAAGGCCGCCCCGGCTGACCAGGGACCAGCGCAAGGCGCAGACCCGCGAGCGGCTGCTGGCGACCGCGGCGGAGATCCTGCTCCGCCGCGGGTTCCACGCCGCGACCCTGGAGCAGATCGCGCTGGAGGCGGGCCTCACCAAGGGCGCCGTCTACTCCAACTTCGCCAGCAAGGCGGACCTGTTCCTGGCCGTGGTGGACGCCCGGGCGCACGAGCGGGCGCCCGCCCTCAGTCAGGCCCAAGACGGTGCGACCAGCCTGGAAGATCTCGCCCGGCGGCAGGCACGCGCGGCCATCGAGGCCGACCCCGACGGCCGGTGGGCCAGCGTCCTCGTCGAGGCGTGGGCAGCAGCCGGAAACGACGAGCCGTTCCGGGCAGCGCTGCTGGAGCGCAACCGCGCCGTCAATAGCCAGATCGCCAGGCACATCGATGAGATCGCGACACGGACCGGCATGGAGTTCCCGTACCCGGCCGACACCCTCGCCCAGTCCTGTGGCGGCATGCTGCGCGGCATGCTGCTTCAGCGGCTGCTGGACAGGGCCCGCGTGCCGGGCGAAGTCATCGAGGACGCCTTCGCCGCATTCGTGCGGGGCATGGCCCGCCCGCGTACCGGCAACAAGCCTGAAGGGACCACTCCGTGAAGCGCACAACGCCCGGGCCTGCCTACCGGTACCCATTGGCCCTGCCGGCCCTGGACCCGGCTCAGGTAGAGCCGGTGCTGGCCGAGTTGCTGCGGCGAGATGGCTGGAACCGGGACACGCTGCTGGACTTCCAGCGGCAGTGCCTCGCCCGGGTGTTGCGCCACGCCGTGACCGAGTCCCTGTACTATCACGAGGCCATCGGCGCGGCCGTCGCAGCCGGCGCGGCGCTGGCCGACCTGCCGGCCCTCACCAAGAGCGATCTCATGGGCAACTGGGACCGCATCGTCACCGACCCGCGGCTGCGGTTGCGCGACGTGGAACGTCACCTCGCCTCCCCGCAGGCGGGCATGCCAGTCTTCGGCGAGTACCGGGCCTACGCCACCGGCGGTACCACGGGTGAGCGCGCGGTCGTCGTCTACGGCCAGCCTGGGTGGTTGCAGACCATGTCCAACATGCTGCGCCTGTTGCGGATGCTCGGCGCAACACCGCAGGCCCGGGCCCTGGGCATCGGCGCGCCGACGCCGCTGCACATCACCAACCGGGCCTTCGCCGAGCTGAGCGGCGGCCGCTCGGAGGTGCCGCGGCTGTCCGTGCTCTCGCCGCTCACCGAGATAGTCGCGGCCCTCAACGAATATCAGCCGGAGATCATCTTCACGTATCCATCGTTCATCCGCCGCCTGGCCGAGGAGCAGGACGCCGGGCGCCTGGCCGTCCGCCCGGCCCGGTTCGTGTCCACGGCCGAGGTCCTCACCGGGCACGTCCGGCTGCTCGCCAGGCAAACGTGGGGAGCCCAGGTGTTCAACGGTTACGGCACCACCGAGGCCGGGCTGCTCGGCACCGAATGCGAGCACGCCGCAGGCGTGCACATCGCCGAGGACATGGTCGTCTTCGAGTCGGTCGACGAGGCCAACCGGCCGGTACCGCCCGGCACCCCCGGGGTCAAGATCCTGGTCACGACGCTGTATGACTCACCGCTGCCGCTCATCCGCTATGAGATCTCCGACATCGTCGCGGTGGAGGCCGACCCCTGCCCGTGCGGGCGGCCATACCGGCGCCTCGCCTCCATCGCCGGGCGCCGTGAGGACACGCTGAGCCTGCTCACCCCGGACGGCAGGCCGCTGCGGCTGCACGCCGGGCGGTTGCGCGCTCCGCTGGACGGCGTGCCCGGCCTGCGGCAGTACCAGCTGGTCCAGCGCTCACCCGGCAGCATCCTGGTCCAGATCACGGTCAGAAACCCGGCCGGTGCCGGTGACGTCGCGGCCGGCACCCGGTCGGCCATCGAGCACGGGCTCCGCAGCGCCGGCGCCCGGCCCGGCATTCTCGACGTCGAAGTGGTCGACGCGATCGAGCGCCGTGGCGCCGCCGCCAAGGAGTGCCTCCTCGGCGCGCGGTAACGAGGCAGCCCCGGCGGAATCCAGCGGGCGAGCCCGGGCCGCCGCCCGGCCCGCACGGCGCCTGTCAGAGGCGCTCGATGATGGTGGCGGTGGACATCGCGCCGCCGGCGCACATGGTGATCAGCGCGGTGGACGCGTCCCGCCGCTCCAGTTCGTGCAGGGCGGTGGTGAGCAGCCGGGCCCCGGTGCTGCCCACCGGGTGGCCGAGCGCGATCGCGCCGCCGTTGACGTTGACCCGGTCCGGATCGCATCTGTGCACGCTCATCCAGGACAGCACCACGGCCGCGAACGCCTCGTTGACCTCGAAAAGGTCGATGTCACTGAGCTTCATGCCGCTGCGGTCGAGCACCCGCTCGGTGGCCGCGATGGGCCCGTCCAGGTGGTAGTAGGGCTCCGCGCCGACGAGGCACTGGGCGAGGATCCGGGCGCGCGGCGCCAGCCCGAGCGCCTTGGCCCGGGCCGAGTCCATCAGCAGCACGGCGGCCGCCCCGTCGGAGATCTGCGAGGACGTGCCGGCCGTGTGCAGCCCGTCCGCCAGCACCGGCTTGAGCCGGGCCAGCGCTTCCATGCTGGTCTCCCGGAGGCCCTGGTCCCGGTCCACGGTGCTGGTCTCGCCGGTCGGCCGGCGCTCGGCGTCCAGGACCGGGGCCTTGACCGGCACCACCTCCCGGTCGAACCGGCCCTGCGCCCACGCGGCCTGGGCCGCCTGCTGCGAGCGCAGGCCGAACGCGTCCACCCCGGCCCGGGTCAGCCCGCGCCGCCTGGCGATCCGTTCCGCGGCGGCGTACTGGTTCGGCAGGTCGATGTCCCAGGCCGGCGGCCGGGGTGTGCCGCAGTCGGTGCCCATGTTGGACCGCAGCGGCACCCGGCTCATCGCCTCCACACCGCAGGCGACGCCCACCGCGATGGCGTCGGCCGCGATGAGCCCGGCGATCACGTGCGCGGCCTGCTGCGCCGATCCGCACTGGGCGTCCAGGGTGACGCAGCCGGCCTGGTAGGGCAGCCCGGCGTGCAGCCAGGCCGTCCTGGTGATGTTGCCCGCCTGCTCGCCGGCCTGCGTGACGCAGCCGCCCGCGACCTGCTCGACCATGCCCGGCTCGACGCCCGCCCGGTCAAGCAGCGCGGTCTGCGCGCAACCGAGGATCTCGGCGGCGTGCAGCCCGGACAGCACCCCGCCACGCTTGCCGATCGGCGTCCGCACCGCCCCGGCGATGACCGCTGTTCCCACCGCTGCTCCTGACCTCGCAAGCCCGGCTTCATACTAGAACACGTTCTGATTCTGCCGTGAGTAGCCATTCACCGGGATCCGGTGACATGGTTGAATCGACTAGAACGCGTTACAGCGAGGCACCGCGGAGGCAGCGATGGCCGGGCCGAGCATCCCCGACGGCTTCGACTTCACCGACCCCGACCTCTATGTGCACCGGGTGCCCGCGGCGGAGTTCGCCGAGCTGCGCCGCGCCGCACCGGTCTGGTGGAACCCGCAGCCACGGGGCGCGTCCGGGTTCGACGACGAGGGGTACTGGGTGGTCACCAAGCACGCGGACGTGCTTGAGGTCTCCCGGGACAGCGAGCTGTACTCCAGCCAGAGGAAGACCGCGATCATCCGGCACGCGCAGCAGGTCACCGAGGAGTCGCTGGAGATGCAGCGGCTGATCATGCTCAACCTCGACCCGCCGCTGCACACCAAGGTGCGCGCGATCGTGTCCCGTGGCTTCACCCCCCGGGCGATCGGCCGGCTGCGGGAGACCCTGGCCGGCCGGGCCGCGAACATCGTGAAGACGGCCGTGACCGAGGGCACCGGCGACTTCGTCACCGACGTGGCCGCCGAACTGCCGCTGCAGGCCATCGCCGACCTGCTCGGCATACCGCAGCAGGACCGGGGCAAGATCTTCGCCTGGTCGAACGAGATGATCGGCTACGACGACCCGGAGTACGGCGGCGACGGCCAGGCCGCCGCGGCGGAGCTCGTCGGCTACGCCATGGTCATGGCGGAGGACCGGCGCGCCTGCCCGCGCGACGACATCGTCACCAAGCTGGTCAACGCCGAGCTCGACGGCGGCGAACTGACCTCGGACGAGTTCGGCTTCTTCGTGATCCTGCTCGCCGTGGCCGGCAACGAGACCACCCGCAACGCGATCTCCCACGGCATGCTGGCCTTCCTCGACCACCCGGACCAGTGGGAGCTGTACCGGGAGCGGCGGCCGCTGACCGCGGTGGACGAGATCGTCCGCTGGGCCACCCCGGTGACGGTGTTCCAGCGCACCGCGCTCGCCGACACCACGCTGGGCGGCCAGCGGATCAAGGCGGGCCAGCGGGTCGGCCTGTTCTACCGGTCGGCCAACTTCGACGAGGACGTGTTCGACGCCCCGGAGCGCTTCGACATCCTGCGCGACCCCAACCCGCACCTGGGCTTCGGCGGCACCGGGACGCACTACTGCCTGGGCGTGAACCTGGCCCGGCTGGAGATCGAGCTGATCTTCAACGCGATCGCCGACGGCATGCCGGGCATCCGGCTGGCCGGGCAGGCGCAGCGGCTGCGCTCCGGCTGGCTCAACGGCATCAAGGCACTCCCGGTCAGCTACCGCTGAGCCGCCCGGCCCTCACCCGGGGGTGGCCGCCACCACCCACATCGAGAAGTACTGCGAGCCGCCGCCGTAGGCGTGCCCGAGCGCGGTCCGCGCCCCGGCCACCTGGTGCGCGCCCGCCTTGCCCATGACCTGCAACGCCGCCTCGGCGAACCGCAGCAGCCCGGAGGCGCCGATCGGGTTGGAGCAGAGCACCCCGCCGGACGGGTTCACCGGCAGCCGCCCGCCGATCGCCGTCTCGCCGGCCTCGGTGAGCCGCCAGCCCTCGCCCGGCCCGGCGAAGCCAAGGTTCTCCAGCCACATCGGCTCGAACCAGGAGAACGGCACGTAGATCTCGGCCACGTCGATCTCGTCGATGGGGCTGGTGATTCCGGCCTCGCGCCACAGCGCGGCCGCGCAGTCGGCGCCCGCCCGGGGGTTGACGTGATCCTTGCCGGAGAACATGGTCGGCTCGGTGCGCATCGCGATAGCCCGGATCCAGGCCACCGGCCGGCCGCTGGCCTGCGTGCCCTCGGCCTCGGCCCGGTTACCGAGGATCACCGCGCAGGCGCCGTCGGAGGATGGGCACGTTTCGTCGTATCTCACCGGATCCCAGAGCATGGGGGAGGAGCGCACCGCCTCCAGGGTGATGTCCGGCTGCCGCAGGTGCGCGTACGGGTTGAGGCTGCCGTTGCGCCGGTCCTTGACCGCGACCAGCGCGCCGACGTGCTCGGGCGCGCCGCTGCGCCGGATGTAGGCGCGGATGTGCGGGGCGAAGTACCCGCCCGCGCCGGCCAGCACCGGCATGCTGAACGGCGGGGTGATCGACAGCGCCCACATGGCGTTGGACTCCGACTGCTTCTCGAACGCCACAGCCAGCACCCGCCGGTGCAGCCCGGCCTGGATCAGGCTGGCCGCCACGTTCCCGGTAGCCCCGCCGACCGAGCCGGCCGTGTGCACCCGCAGCAGCGGCTTGCCGGTGGCGCCGAGCGCGTCGGCCAGGTACAGCTCGGGCATCATCACGCCCTCGAACAGGTCGGGCGCCTTGCCGACCACCACCGCGTCGATGTCCGCCAGGCCGCAGCCGGCGTCGGCGAGGGCGCGGTCCACCGCCTCCCGGCACAGCCCGGCGATGGACACGTCGCGGCGCCGCGCGCGGTGCTCGGTCTGGCCGACCCCGAGGACGGCCGCCTGTTCGCTCACGCCCGGGCCTCCATCACGCAGACGAGATTCTGCTGCAGCGCCGGGCCGCTGGTGGCGTGGCCGAGGGCCCGGTCCGCGCGGCCGTCGAAGATCTCCCGTGCCGCCATCCCGATCCGGGCCAGCCCGGCCGCGAACATCGGGTTGCCGGCCAGCGCCCCGCCGGACGGGTTGACCCGGACGCCGTCGCCCAGGCCAAGCGCCGACCGCAGCAGGATCTCCTGATGGGTGAACGGCGCGTGCAACTCGGCCACCTCGGCCGTGCCGGCGCCCGCCGCCAGGCCCGCGGCCGCCGCCGACGGCACCGTGGTCAGGTCACGCCCGCCCAGGGCGCCCGAGTCGATCCGGTGCTCGAAACCGGTGATCCAGGCCGGCCGGGCACACAGGTCGCGGGCCCGCCCGCCGGACGCCAGGATCACCACGGCGGCGCCGTCGCCCACCGGCGCGCAGTCGTGCGCCCGCAGCGGATCCGCGACGTAGGGCTCGGCCAGCAGGTCCTCGGCGCGTACCTCGCCGGACACCTGGGCCGCCGGGTTGGCCCGGGCCGCCGCGCGGCTGCGCGCCGCCACCCGTGCCATGTCCCTCTCGGTCCACAGCCCGGCCTCCAGGCCCAGCCTGGCCTGCAGCGCCGCGACGGCGACCGAGTCCGGCCACAGCGGGGCGACCAGGTACGGGTCGAGCTGCAGAGCGAGCAGCCGGCGCAGCTCGCCCGCCGACGACTTGCCGAAACCGTAGGCCAGCGCGACGTCCGCCGCGCCGGTGAGGATCTTCACCCACGCCTCGTACAGCGCCCAGGCCCCGTCCATCTCCACGTGCGATTCCACGACCGGCGGGAACGCGCCGATCGCGTCCACCGCCGCGACGAACGAGAACGCCCGGCCGGCCAGGTAGTCCGACGAGCCCGAGCACCAGAACCCGATGTCGGTCCTGGCCAGCCCGGTGCCCGCCAGCACCTCGTGGAAGATCGGCACCAGCATCTCCACCCCGCTGGTGGTGGTCTCGCCGTGGCGCAGGCACGGGGACTGGGCGAAGCCGACGACCGCGACGTCAACCACGGGGCCGCCTCTCACAGGTGGTGGGCATAGGACTCATACGGCGCATCGGGCTCCCCGGTCGGCCGGAAGTGGTCGATGTTCTCCGCGGTCGTCCCCCACTGCCCGCGCGGCCTCCACACCGCCGCGACCCGCATCCCCATCCGCACCTCGCCCGGCTCGCAGCCCAGGATGAGGTGCTGGAACGGGATGTCGGCCCCGTCGAGCAGCACCGCCGCCGCGACGTACGGCGGCTTCACCCGCTGCCCCGGGAACGGCACGTTGACCACGCAGAACGTGGTCACGACGCCGGTGCCGGGCAGCTCCACCTCCGCGGCGGTCGGCACCCCGTCCGTGGGGCACGCCCCGCGGGGCGGGATGTAGACCTTGCCGCAGGCGGGGCAGCGCTGGCCGACGAACCGGCCCTCGGCCAGCCCGCGCAGGTAGGCGCTCTCCTCCCGGGACGTGGTGTGCTCGTAACGCAGCCGTACCGGGGTGGTCACCATGGTCACCGGCTCGGCCGCCGGCGCCGCGGCCGGGCCGTTCGGCGCGGCCGGGCCCGGCCACGGCTCGAAGCAGGCGATGTCCCTGATGTGCCCGGCCGGGCTGTCCGCCCACCGGGCCCGCACCCGCATGCCGGTGCGCATCGCGGCCGCCGAGCCGGCGTCCACCGCGTGCAGCAGGCCGGTGTCGGCGCCGTCCAGCCGGATCAGCGCCCAGGCGAACGGGTACCCCAGCGGCTGCCCGTCCAGCGGCCGCCGCGCCCACGACCAGGTGGTCACGGTCCCGGCGGTGCCCACCTCCACCAGGTCGGCCGGCGGATCCCCGGTCACCGGGTCGTACTCGAACGGCGGCACGTGCACCCTGCCGTCGGCCCCCCGCGCGCCGAGGATGCGCCGGCCGGCCAGGGCGGTCATGAACTGGCTCAGGGTCGGCCCCAGCGACCGGGTGTAGTCGAAGCCGATCTCCAGTGGCGCGCGCAGCGGCTGGTTCACGCACAGAAGTGAAACATGTTGCGGCTGGCACAAGCAATACATGCATTACGGAGGGCCACCGATCGCTTGTCCCTCTCTAGAACGTGTTCTAGATTTAGCCAGGTGACAGCCATCGGCCTGTGGGCCATCGCCGCCAGAGACCCGGATATGCCCGCGGTCATCGCGCCTGACGGCGCGGTGGTGAGCTACGCGGAACTGGCCCGCGAGGCGGACCGGTACGGCCGCGGTTTCCAGGCGCTGGGCCTGGTCCCCGGGGACACGATAGCCACGCTGCTGCCCAACGGCGTGACCGCGCTGGCCGCCTACTTCGCGGCGATCGAGACCGGGCTGTACATCGTCCCCATCAACTGGCACCAGGTCGCCGCGGAGATCGGCTACATCCTCACCGACAGCGGGGCCGGCGTGTTCGTGGCCGACGAGCGGTTCGCCGGCGCGGCGCGGGAGGCGGCCGACCTGGCCGGCATCAAGCACCGGTTCGCGGCCGGCGCCGTGCCGGGTTTCGAGCCGGCCAGCCGGCTGGGCGACGACGGCACGGATGCGCGCCCGTCGCCGCGGACGCACGGCGCGCCGATGCTGTACACCTCGGGCACCTCCGGCCGGCCCAAGGGCGTGCGCCGCCCGCTGACCGGCATGGACCCGGACGACACGGCGGTCATGGCCGCCTGGTTCTTCAGCCTGTTCGACATCGCGCCGTTCGACGGCCACGTGCACCTGTGCGGCTCGCCGCTCTACCACACCGCCGTGCTCAACTTCGCGACGATCTCGATCCAGCTCGGCCACCCGGTGGTGCTGATGGACCGCTGGGACCCGGAGGAGTCGCTGCGCCTCATCGAGGCGCACCGGGTGACCCACACGCACACGGTGCCGACCCAGTTCCGCCGGATGCTCGCCCTGCCCGCGCAGGCCCGGGCCCGGTACGACACCAGCTCGCTGCGGTCGGTGATCCACAGCGCGGCGCCCTGCCCGGCCGAGGTCAAGCGGCGGATGATCGACTGGCTGGGACCGGTCATCGTGGAGTACTACGCCGCGACCGAGGGCGGCGGCACGCTCATCACCGCGCAGCAGTGGCTGCGCAAGCCCGGCTCGGTCGGCCTGCCCTGGAAGGGATCGGAGATCAAGGTGCTGGACCGGGCGGGCCACGAGGTGGCCGCGGGCGAGCGGGGCCTGGTCTACATGAAGATGGGCACGTCGAGCTTCTCCTACCACCGCGACGAGGAGAAGACCAGGGCGGCGCGGGCCGGCGGGATGTTCACCGTCGGGGACATCGGCTACCTGGACGCCGACGGTTACCTGTTCCTCTGCGACCGGGGCAGCGACGTGATCATCTCGGGCGGGGTGAACATCTACCCGGCCGAGATCGAGGCCGAGTTGTCCTGCCACCCGGCCGTGGCCGACGTGGCCGTGTTCGGCATCCCGCACGACGACTGGGGCGAAGAGGTCAAGGCCGTGGTCGAACCGGTCCCCGGCACGGAGACCGGCCCGGGGCTGACCGCGGAGCTGCTGGCGTTCCTGTCCGGCCGGGTGGCGAGGTTCAAGCTGCCACGCACCATCGACTACGTCGCCGAGCTGCCCCGCGACCCCAACGGCAAGCTGTACAAACGGCGGCTGCGCGACCCGTACTGGGCCGGCCGCGACCGCGCGATCTAGCGGCGGGCCGGCCGCTGCGGCTTCCCGGCCGGGGCGCCGCTGCTCATCACCTGCGTGCAGAGGGTGTCGCCGAGCCAGGCCTCGTACTCGTCCAGGGTCCAGCCACGCTCGGTGACCAGGACGCGGTAGGCCCATGGCCCCACGTAGAGCCACAAGAGGTCGGCGGCCCGGGCAACGGTGAGCCCGGGCCGCAAGACGCCTTGTTCCTGGAAGCCCTTGGCGGCCAGGGTCATCCCGCGCAGGCCCTGGTTGCGGAGCGTGCGCCAGAGTGCGGCGATCTCGGGATCGGTAGTGGCGGCAGACTCGATGACGCTGAGGACTCCTGCGGTGCGGGCGGCCGACTCGCGCAGGTGACGGGCAAAGATGCCGGCCTTATCTCTCGGATCCGCGGCGTCCCTGATGGCCTGCACGAACGGGCGCTCGGCCACCGGAATGGGCTCATCGTCGCCGGCGACCGCCACATCGAACACGGCCGACAGGATGGCCGCCTTGGTCCCGAAGACCGAATAGACGGTCTGCCAGGCCACGTCGGCCTGCTCCGCGACCTGCTGGATGGTCGTCGACGTGTAGCCCTGACGGGTGAACAGCTCGGCTGCTGCGTCGAGAATGTGCCGCCGCGTCTGCCTCGCCTTCCTCTGCCGCCTGCCTTCCACGGCTGCCTTGACTTCGGTCACGCTTCAGAGTAACACTCTGATGATAGAGTCAGCCTCTATGAATAGAGTAATACTCTACTACGGAGGGATCGGGTCATGAGCTTCGCCTACCAGATCATGTACCGCCTGGGCGTCACCCCATGGGAGCACCGCAAGCCGCCCGCGCCACTCACCGCCCTGGTCGAGGGCCCTGATGCCCTGCCGCCCGGTGACATGCTCGACATCGGCTGCGGCACCGGCCACGACGCGATCTACTGCGCGCGCCACGGCTGGACCGTGACCGGCGTGGATGCCGTCGGCCGGGCCCTCAGGACGGCCCGGCGTAACGCGAGCCAGGCCGGCGCGAATGTCCGTTTCCTGCACGCCGACATCACCAGCCCCGGCGTCACCGATCTGGGCGCTGGCTACACCCTCTTCCTCGATGGCGGCTGCTTGCACGGATTGCGTGATGAACCGCTCCAGCGTGCCGCCGCCACACTCACCGATGCGGCCAAGCCCGGGGCAGTGCTGCTCATGCTCGCGTTCGCCCCCGGGCGCCGCGGCCCGGCGCCGCGCGGCATCGACCCTGCCCGCATTCCGGCGCTCTTCCCGCACTGGGACCTCACGTTCAGCCGGGCCGCCAGCGAAATCACGCTCAGCGGCCCGGTGCGCAACGCCGATCCCACCTGGTACCAGCTCGTCAGGCGGTGATCTCCCGCGCCGAGCGGCGCGGGGCACTCAGCGGTCGTGGAAGTGCGGCTTGCGCTTCTCGGTGAAGGCGCGAGGCCCCTCCTTCGCGTCCTGCGACCGGAACACCTCCATGCCGAGCTGGGCTTCGATCTTGAACGCGTCGGCCTCGGCCATGCCCTCGGTCTCGCGCATGGTCCGCAGGATCGCGCGGACCGCGACGGGGCCGTTCGCCGCGATGGACTCGGCGATCTCCATGGCCCTGGGCAGCGCCTCGCCGTCGGGCACCACGTGGCCGATCAGGCCGATCGCCAGGGCCTGGGCCGCGGTGATGTGCCGGCCGGTGAGCAGTAGGTCGGCCGCGACCGTGTAGGGGATCTGCCGTGGCAGCCGGACCGCGGAACCGCCCAGCGGGAACAGGCCCCAGCGTGCCTCGGAGACGCCGAACCTGGCGCTCTCGCCCGCCACCCGGATGTCGGTGGCCTGGAGCATCTCGGTGCCGCCCGCGACCGCGACCCCCTCGACGGCGGCGATCAGTGGCTTGGTCAGGCGGCGGCCCTTGAGCAGCGGCTCGATCACCGACGGGTCGAAGGCCCCGGCGTTGGCCGTGTCGCCGGGGTGCGCGCGGGTCATCGCTTTCAGGTCCGCCCCGGCGCAGAACGCGCCGCCGGCGCCGGTGAGCACGCACGCCCGGATGCCCGGGTCGCCGTCCACCAGGTCCCACGCCTTCCGCAGCAGCGCCAGCATCGGCCCGCTGAGCGCGTTCCGTACCTCAGGGCGGTTCATCGTCACGACCAGGACGTGCCCTCGCTGCTCGATGAGCAGGTGCGGCTGCCCGGTGTCTGTCGTGGTCATGCGGCGCGGCCTCTCAAGGGTTGCCCAAGACAGTAACACGTTCTAGTTTCATACCCATGGCCCGGAACTTCGCCGATCTCTTCGAGCATGCCGTCGACGTGTTCGGTGACCGGATCGCGCTGGTCAGCGGTGGCCAGCAGGTGACCTATAGCGAGCTTGAGCAGCGCGTCAACCGCCTCGCCCACTACCTTTCCGGGCTGGGCATGCGGGCCGGCGACCACGTCGGGCTGTACGCGCACAACTCCCTCGAGGCGGCGGAGACGATCCTCGCCGCGTGCAAGATCCGCGCCACCGCGGTCAACATCAACTACCGGTACACCGAGAACGAGTTGCAGTACATGTTCGCCGACGCCGACCTGGTGGCGCTGGTCTGCGACCGGCGGTACGCGCCGCTGGCCGCCGGCGCGGCGCCGTCCGCTCCCGGGCTGCGCGGCACCCTGGTGATCGAGGACGGCAGCGGCGCCGGCACCGGCGACGCGACCGGCTATGACGACGCACTGGCGGCCGCCGCGCCCGATCGCGACTTCCCGCCGCGCAGCGACGACGACGTGTACATCATCTACACCGGCGGCACCACCGGCTATCCGAAGGGCGTCATGTGGCGCCACGAGGACCTGTGGCGCACCCTGGCCGGCGGCATCGACTTCCTGACCGGGGTGCCGCTGGCCGACGAATGGGAGCAGTCCCGCAAGGGCATGGAGTCCGGCGGGATGGTCCGGCTCACCGCGGCACCGCTCATCCACGGCGCCGCCCAGGTGGCCATGCTGGCGGCGCTGTTCGCCGGGGACACCGTGGTGCTGCCGCCGCGGTTCGACGCGCACGAGGTCTGGCGCGCGATCGAGCGGTACCGGGTCAACGTGATCCTGATCATCGGCGACGCGATGGGCCGGCCGATGATCGAGGCGTACCACGGGGGCGGCTATGACGCCTCGTCGCTGTTCGCCGTCTCCTCCAGCGGGGCGCTGTTCTCCCCGGTGGTCAAGGACGCCTTCGCCGCGGCGCTGCCGCACATCGTCATCTCCGACGCGATCGGCTCGACCGAGACCGGCTTCGCCGGCATCGCCGCGGTGACCCCGGGCGCACCGCAGCGCGGCGGCCCGACGGTCGCGCCGGGGCCAGAGGTCATCGTGCTGGACGACGAGGGCCGGCCCGCGCCGCCGGGCCAGGTCGGCCGGCTGGCCAGGGGCGGGCACGTGCCGATCGGCTACTACAAGGACCCGGCCCGGACCGCCGCGATGCTCGCCGAGGTGAACGGCAAGCGGTACGCGGTGCCCGGGGACCTGGCCCGGATCGAGCCCGACGGCTCGGTGACCCTGCTCGGCCGGGGCAGCACCTGCGTGAACACCGGCGGGGAGAAGGTCTTCCCCGAAGAGGTGGAGGGCGCGCTGAAGTCCTGCCCGGACGTCTTCGACGCGCTGGTCATCGGGGTCCCCGACGAACTGCTCGGGCAGCGGGTGGCGGCCCTGGTGCAGTTGCGCGAGGGGCGGGCGGCGGACCTGGCCGCGATCGAGGCGCACGTCCGGGAGCAGGTCGCCGGGTACAAGGTGCCCCGCAGCATCTGGCTGGTCGATGCCATCAGCCGCGGCGCGGCGGGCAAACCCGACTATCACTGGGCGCACCGGCACGCCGCCAGCCACCCGGCAGACATGGGCCAGCCGGCCGGGCCCGCGCAACCCCATCCGGCTTCCTGAGGAGAACCGTGCGGACGTCGCTGTGCCCGCTGCTCGGGATCGAGTACCCCATCGCCGGCTTCTCCCCGTCCGAGCACGTGGCCGCCGCCATCAGCCGGGCGGGCGGGCTTGGCGTCCTCGGCTGCGTCCGGTTCAACGACCCGGGCGAACTGGACACCGTCCTGGACTGGATGGACGCGAACACCGGCGGCAAGCCCTACGGCGTCGACGTGGTCATGCCCGCCCGGGTGCCCGCCGAGGGCGCCCCGGTCGACCTGGGTTCGCTGATCCCGCCCGGGCACCGTGAGTTCGTCGAAGACACCCTGCTCAAACTCGGCGTGCCGCCGCTGCCGGATGACTCTCCGGCCGGTGACGGCGTCCTCGGCTGGCTGCACTCGGTGGCCCGCCAGCACGTCGAGGTGGCGTTGGCTCATCCCGCCCGGCTGATCGCCAACGCCCTCGGCCCGCCGCCACCCGATGTCATCTCTCGTGCGCACGACCGGGGCATGCTGGTGGCGGCGCTGGCCGGGAAGGCCGCGCACGCGCGCGACCACGTGGCCTCCGGCGTGGACATCGTGGTGGCCCAGGGGTATGAGGCCGGCGGGCACACCGGCGAGATCGCCAGCATGGTGCTGATACCGGAGGTCGTGGACGCGGTGGGCGCGGACGTGCCGGTGCTCGCCGCCGGCGGGATCGGCTGCGGCCGCCAGATCGCCGCCGCGCTCGCCCTGGGCGCCGTCGGCGCCTGGATGGGCTCGGCCTGGCTGACCACCCGGGAGTACGCGATCACCTCGGCCGCACCGGCGTTGCGGGACGCGCTGCTCGCGGCCACCTCCTCGGACACGGTGCGCTCGCGGATCTACAGCGGCAAGCCCGCCCGGCTGCTGCGCAACCGCTGGACGCAGGCCTGGGCCGAGCCGGGCGCGCCCGAGCCGCTGCCCATGCCGCTGCAGAACCTGCTGGTCAGCGAGGCACACCAGCGGCTGATGCGGTCCGGGCAGCCGGACGTGGTGCCGATGCCGGTGGGGCAGATCGTCGGCCGGATGAACGAGGTCCGCTCGGTGGCCGAGGTCATGGCGGCCCTCGTGACCGAAACCGCCGAAACGCTGGCCCGCCTGGCCGGCCCGCGCTGACCGGAGGCCATGAATGTGACGCTGGTGCTCATAGAAGCGCATCGTTGTCACGTTCATGACCAATCTCTGGGCGAGAATCGGTGACGGCGCGGGAGGCCTGAGATGAAGATCGCGACCAGTGTCGGCTACTGGAGTTCCGGCCCGCCCGGCGACGCGCCGCAGTTGTTCGCCACGGCCGACGAGCTCGCCCTGGACCAGGTGTGGACGGCAGAAGCGTATGGCAGCGACGCTTGGACACCGCTGGCGTGGTGGGGTTCGCATGGCGGCGATGACCATGGATCACCTGACCCAGGGCCGGGTGCTGCTCGGGATCGGCACCAGCAACCCGCAGGTGGTGGAGGGCTGGTACGGCCAGCCGTACCCGCGCCCGCTGGAGCGCACCAGGGAGTACGTGGAGATCCTGCGCGCGATCATCGCCAGGGACGAGCCGGTGGTCTACCACGGCAAGCACTACCAGTTGCCGTATCCGGGCGGGACCGGGCTGGGCAAGCCGCTGCGGTCCATCCTGCATCCGTACCGCACCGAGATACCCATCTACCTCGGCGCGGAGGGCCCGAAGAACGTCGCCCTGGCCGCGGAGATCGCCGACGGCTGGAACACGATCTTCTTCGCGCCCAGCATGAACGGCTTCTACGCGGCCGCGCTCGCCGAGGGGTTCGCCCGGCCCGGCGCCCGGCACACCAAGGAGACGTTCGACGTGGTGGGCGGCCCGATGCGGATCATCGTCGATGACGACACCGAGCGGGCGGCCGACCTGCTCCGGCCGTCGCTGGCCCTGTACATCGGCGGGATGGGCGCGCGCGGCGTCAACTACCACCACGAGGTGTTCGCCCGGATGGGCTACGAGGCGCAGGCCGCCGTCATCCAGGATCGCTACCTCGCCGGGGACAAGCGCGGCGCCTTCGCGGCGGTCCCCACGGCGATGGTGGAGGATGTCGCCCTGATCGGCCCCTGGGCCAAGATCGCCGACGAGATCCAGCGCTGGCAGCAGACCGTGATCACCACGTTCTCCGTCAGCACCGACCTGCATCACCTGGAACGCGTCGTCGCCCTGCTGCGCCGCTGACTGCCGCCGTAACCTGCCGCGCCCGGCGAAGGGAAACCGATGACCTCATGCGACTACATCGTGGTGGGCGCGGGCACCGCCGGGTGCGTGCTGGCGGCCAGGCTCTCCGCCGACGGCGCCGCCCGGTGCTGGTGCTTGAGGCGGGCGCCGCCGGCCTCGTCACCGGCGGGTGACCATCGGAGCGCCAGGTTTGTCGCATGCGGCTGCGACGCTGGGGTCATGGTTGCTCGATGGCGTGGTACAACCGGCATCCGGTACGCCCGGCGTAAGCTGGGCGGCATGTCGGCCGAGCCGATCCGTGACGAGGACCCCAACGACCCCGAGGTCATCCTCGGGGACCTGCCCGAGCGAGAGCGCGCCGAGTTTCTCCGCCAGTACCGCGAGGCTGTCGAGGCCGCCCGCGATCCTGCTGGCTACCGTCGGCTGCGGCACCTACTGCACACCTGGCGGCTGATCGTTATCGCGACCAGTAAGCCGGGCTACTACGAAGAGCTGGAGGCGGTGCGGGACGGCGTCGCGCGAACGACACCAGCAGAGGAAGCCATCCCTGGCTGGCAGGAGCGTTTGGCGGCGGCACGGGCCCAACAGCGGTGACATACCGGGCCGAGTTAAGCGACCGGGTTCTCGGGCAGTTAGGCGACTTCCCGGCGAAAGCATTCGATGCGCTCATCGCCGTCATGGCTGCGGTGGTCGAGTATCCCGACGATCCGATGCGGACGTTACCCACGAGCGACCCATATGTGCGCTGCGTCGAGTTCGGAGGGCTGGGCCTGGTCACGTATGCGATCGATGACGGTCGGCGGACAGTGACGCTGACCGACGTGACCTGGACGGGCTGAGGTCAGCCGGAGTTGGCCAGGGCGGCGCCGATGCGGCGCAACTGGGCGGTCGCCCCGCCGAGGGCGAACTCGCCCAGCTTGGCGGCCAGGAAATAGCGGTGCAGCGGGTAGTCCAGGTCGATGCCGACGCCGCCGTGCACGTGGACCGCGGTGTGGGCGACCCGGTGACCGGCGTCGGCGGCCCAGAACTTGGCGGTGGCGACCTCGGTCCCGGCCGGCTGGCCTGCCGCCAGCCGCCACGCGGCCTGCCACATCGTCAGCCGGACCGCCTCCACGTCGATGTAGCCGTCGGCCAGGCGCTGCGCCACCGCCTGGAAGCCGCCGATCGGCTTGCCGAACTGGACCCGGTTCCGCGCGTACTCGGCGGTCATCTCCAGCGCCCGCTCCAGCACGCCCAGTTGCTGGGCGCACAGGCCGACGGCGGCATGGGCCAGCAGCCAGCCGGTGATCTCGCGGCCTGCCCCCGGGCCGCCGAGCACCTGGCCGGCGGGCACCTGGGCACCGTCAAGCACGACCCTGCCGACGGTGCCGCCGGTGACCCGCTGCGGCTCGACCGTGACGCCGCCGGCGGACCGGTCCACCAGGAACACGGTGACCTCGGGCGGCGTCGCCGCGGGCACCAGCATCAGCCCGGCCTGGGAGGCGGCGAACACCGTGGTCTTCACGCCGGACAGCCGCCAGCCCCCACCCCCCGCCCGCCTCCCCATTCCCCCTTCACTGTCCCCCTTCACAGGCTCGGCGGTGACCGACGGCGCCCGCGGGTCGTCGCCGTCCTCCTCGGCCAGCGCGGCGGTCAGGATGACCTCACCGCGCCCCGCGGGCACGGCCCACCGCTGCCGCTGTTCCGGGGTGCCGAACCGGGCCAGCGCCCCGGCGCCGAGCATGATCGAGGCCAGGTACGGAACGGGCGCCACGGCACGGCCGAGTTCGGTGAGGACGCCGCAGTGCGCGAGCAGGCCGAGCCCGGCCCCGCCCAGCGCCTCGGGCAGCGCGGCGGACAGGATCCCGGCGCCCGCCAGGTCGGCCCACAGGGCCCGGTCGAACCCGTCGCCCGCCTCGACGGCGCGCAGCCGCTCGGGCGTCAGCCGGCCGGTGAGGATCTTGCGGGCCAGGTCCGCGAGTTCGCGCTCCGCCTCGTCCTGGGTGAAGTCCATGAGTCCTGAATTCCTCAGCGTCGGCCGATGGGAAGCGCCAGTGCCGCGGCGGCGATCAGGTCCCGCTGTACCTCGTTGGTGCCGCCGCCGAAGGTGAGGATCAGCGAGGAACGGTGCATCCGCTCGATCCGGCCGGACAGGATGGCGCCGGCCGACCCGTCCCGGACCAGCGCGTTCGCGCCGAGCACCTCCATCAGCAGCCGGTACGCCTCGGTGGCGAACTCGGTGCCGAACACCTTGGTCGCCGACGCGCCGGCCATCCCGGGCCCGTCGCCGGCCTGCGCCGCGATCCGCCAGTTCATCAGCTTGAGGAACTCGGCCTTGGCGTGCACGCGGGCCAGGTTGATCTGGACCCATTCGGCGTCGATGACCCGGTCGCCGCTGGCCAGCTTGGTGGCCCGGGCCCACTCGGTGACCTCGCGCAGCGCATTGCGCACCGGGGCCGATGAGGTGAGCGCGACCCGCTCGTGGTTGAGCTGGTTGGTGATCAGCGGCCAGCCCTGGTTCTCCTCGCCCACCAGGGCGGAGGTCGGCACCCGGACGTCGCTGTAGTAGGTGGCGCTGGTGGTGGTCCCGGCGACGGTGCGCACCGGCGTCCAGGAGAACCCGGCCGCGTCCGTGGGCACGATCAGGATGGACAGGCCCTTGTGCCGGGGCGCCTCCGGATCGGTCCGGCAGGCCAGCCACACGTAGTCCGCGTACTGGATCAGGCTGGTCCACATCTTCTGCCCGTTGATCACGTAGCGGTCCCGGCCGGCCTCCCCGTCCCGCACGCGGACCGCGCGGGTGCGCAGCGAGGCCAGGTCGGTGCCCGCCTCTGGCTCGGAGTAGCCGATCGAGAAGTGGATCTCGCCCGCCGCTATCCGGGGCAGGTAGTGCGCCTTCTGCTCGGCGGTGCCGAACCGCATGATCGTCGGGCCCACGGTGTTCACGGTCAGGAACGGGACCGGCACCCCGGCGACCGCCGCCTCGTCGGTGAAGATGAGCTGCTCGATCCCGGACGCCCCGCGCCCGCCGTACTCCCGCGGCCAGCTCAGCGCCAGCCAGCCGTCCCGGCCGAGTTCCCTGACGACCTGCCGGTAGGCCTCCCCGCTGCCGTACTCGCCGTCGGTGGCCGCGAGCGCGGCCCGGCGCTCCGGCGTCATCAGCGCGGCGAAGTACCCGCGCAGCTCCTGGCGGAGCCGCTCCTGCTCGGGCGTGTAGCTGAGGTCCATCCGCGCTCCGGCTGCCGGGTATAAATAGAACGTGTTCTAGAAGCATAACCGAGGGGAGCCGCCGTGGCCGAGGCGTACCTGGTGGACGCGGTCCGGACCCCGGTCGGCCGCCGCGGCGGCGGGCTGGCCCGCGCGCACCCCGCCGATCTCGGCGCGCGCGTCATCCGGGCCCTGCTGGCCCGGGCCGGCGTGGATCCGCTGGCCGTCGACGACGTGGTGTTCGGCTGCGTGGACACCCTCGGCCCGCAGGCGGGCGACATCGCCAGGACCGCGTGGCTCGCCGCGGGCCTGCCCGAGGCCGTGCCCGGCGTGACCGTGGACCGGCAGTGCGGCTCGTCCCAGCAGGCGGTCCACTTCGCCGCCCAGGCGGTGCTCAGCGGCACCGCCGACCTGGTGGTGGCCGGCGGGGTGCAGAACATGAGCACGATCCCGATCGCCGCGGCGATGCTCGCCGGGCAGGCGTACGGGTTCGCCGACCCGTTCTCCGGGTCGTACGGCTGGCGGGCCCGCTACGGCGAGCAGGAGATCTCACAGTTCCGCGCCGCCGACATGATCGCCGCGAAATGGGGCTTCTGCCGTGCCGAGATGGAGGAGTTCGCGCTGGCCAGCCACCAGCGGGCGGTCGCCGCGGCCGCGGCGGGGAACTTCGGCGCCGAGATCGTGCGCTACGGCGAGCTGGCCGCGGACGAGTGCCCGCGCCCGGACACCTCGCTGGCGAAGATGGCCGAGCTGGCGCCGCTGCGCGAGGACGGGCTGATCACCGCGGCGCTGTCCAGCCAGATCGCCGACGCCGCGGCCGCCCTGCTCGTCGCCTCGGACCGGGCGGTGCGCGCGCACGGGCTGCGCCCGCTGGCCCGGATCCGGCACCTGTCCGCGCGCGGCGGCGACCCGGTGCTGATGCTCACCGCGCCGATCGCGGCGACCGCGCACGCCCTGGACCGGGCCGGGATGACCCTGGACCAGCTCGACCTGATCGAGATCAACGAGGCGTTCGCCCCGGTCGTGCTGGCCTGGCAGCGGGAAACCGGCGCGGACCTGGCCAGGGTCAACGTCAGCGGCGGGGCGATCGCGCTGGGCCACCCGCTCGGCGCCACCGGCGCGCGGCTGCTGACCACGCTGCTGCACGCCCTGGTGCGCACCGGCGGCCGGTATGGCATGGTCACCATGTGCGAGGGGGGCGGCCAGGCCAACGTCACCATCCTCGAGCGCGTATGACCGCCGGCAACGGGTTCCAGGGGTACTTCGGTGACGGCGGCCAGGCTGCCAAGGCAGAACTGAACCGCCCGGGTGGCGTGGCGCCTGACGCGGCGGGCAACGTGCTGATCGCCGACTTGGGCAGCGGCCGGGTGCGGGTGGTGACCCGCTGACGCCCGTCGGGCCCGGTCCCGGGAGGGCTCAGCCCGGCCCGGGCGGGCCGGCCAGGCCGCCCAGCAAGGCCAGGCGCCGCTCGGCCTCGGCCATGATCCGGGTGATCAGCTCCGCGCAGGACGGCAGGTCATCGATCAGGCCGGCCACCTGGCCGGCGGGCATCAGCCCGGCCTCGGGGCGGCCGTCGGCCATCGCCGCCCGCAGCAGCACCGGGGTGTTCGCCGCCATCAGCACCTGGCCCCAGGTCAGCCCGGTGCCGCGGTGCATCGCCCGGCCCTCGCGGAGCAGCGCCGCCCAGCCCAGCCCGGACTCCCGGCGGAACGCCGCCGCGCTCCGGGCCGACCGCAGCACGCCGCTGACCCGCCCGGCCCGGCCCAGCCGCTCGGTCAGCGGGGTGCGCAGCAGCCGGTGCGGCACCCCGTCGGCCCGGGCGGTGACCACCGTGCCGGTGACGTCGCTGGCCAGGTAGGCCCGCTTCACCGCGTCCGCCACCGGGCTGTCGCTGGTCAGCAGGAACCGGGTGCCCATCGCGATCCCGGCGGCGCCGTAGGCGAGCGCGGCGGCCAGGCCCCGGCCGTCGAAGAACCCGCCGGCCGCGATCACCGGGACGTCCACCGCGTCCACGACCTGGGGGACAAGCAGGCTGGTCGGCACCGCGCCGACGTGCCCGCCGCCCTCGGCCCCGGTGGCGATCACCGCGTCGATGCCCCAGGCCGCCACCTTCTCCGCGTGCCTGCGCGCGCCGACCGAGGCGATCGTGACCACCCCGGCGTCCCGCAGCATGGCGATCAGCTCCGGCTTCGGCGCCTGCGCGAACGACGCGACCGGCACCCTCCCGGCGATGATCAGCTCGGCGCGCTCCCGGGCGTCGGCCGCGTCGGCGCGCAGGTTCACCCCGAACGGCGCCGCGGTCCGGTCCCGCACCTTGTTTATTGAGATACGCAGTTCCGTGGTGCTCATGGTCGCGGAGGCGAGAATGCCGAGCCCGCCAGCCGCGGAAACCGCCGACGTCAGCCTGGGCCCGGACACGTACCCCATCCCGGCCGCCACGATGGGATGGGAGATGCCGAGCAGCTCGGTCAGCCTGGTCCGGATCAACCCGACTCCCGGGGTACCGCCCGGGGCCCGCGGGTCACGGCAGCTCCCGGTCGCGCAGCCCGGCCGGGTCGAGCCGGCCGCGGATCAGGGCCAGCTCCTCCGGCGCGGGGAGCCGGGTCACCGGGACCTCGGCGGGCACGGCCAGCGGGAACCCGGTGGCCGCGATGACGTCGGCTACCGGCACGCCCGGGTGCACCGAGTGGAGCCGCATGCTGTGGTCCGGCGTGGCGAAGTCAAGCACCGCCAGGTTGGTCACCACGACCCGCAGCTCGTGGAACCTGGCCGGGCCCGGGCCGAGGGCGGCCGCCCGGTCGTAGCCGATGCCGCAGACCATGTCGGCCCGCGCCACGAAGACGCGCGGCGAGTGCCGGGGCACCCAGTAGCTGACCGGGTGGTTGATCGTGTTGCCCGGGGCGCCGCGCACGCCCAGCAACTGGGCCTTCGGGCGGGCGTGGTCGCCGATGCAGGAGATGTTCTGGTTGCCGAACCGGTCCAGCTGCGCGGCGCCCATCATCACGTGCCGCAGCCCGGCGGCCAGCATGGTGAACACGGCCCGGTAGGGCAGCCAGCCCTCGGTCCCGCCGTCCGGGCCGAGCAGCGTGGCCTCGCCGTCGGTCAGCAGCAGGCCGGGGGAGAACGTGAGCCGTGCCAGCTTCGCGCCCAGCGCGGGAACCAGGCCCATCGGGCTGGCCAGGATCGCGCCGTCGCCGCGCCACGCCTCCGCGCACGCGACCACGCACACCTCGGCCCGCGTCGGCGCAGCACCGTCAGCCATGCGCGCCCCGCGGTCCCCGGCCATGCGCGCCCCGCGGTCCCCGGCCATGCCCGCCCCGCGGTCCCCGGCCATGCCCGCCCCGCGATCCCGGGCATGAATGTGAATCTGGTGCCCTTCTGGGGGCGTGGTTGTCGCATTCATGCCCCATGGGCCACCCCCGGGTGCCCGGCGATCCGCTGGGTCTCCGTGAAGTGGCGCACGGCGGCCTGGTAGGCGGCCTCGTCGCCGTCCAGGAACTCGGCGCGGAACCGCCGCCAGTCCGCCGGGTCGGCGGCGGCGGCCGCGTACCGGGCCTGGAACGCCTCGTCCCGGCCGTAGTCCGGCACGCAACTGGTGAAGTGCGCGCCGCCCGGGGCCTCGACCACACCGTGCACCATGGCCCGGTTGACCAGCAGGCTCTGCGGCGGGCCCGTCCCCGCCAGGGCGCCGGCCGGCACGATCCGCTCGCAGGACAGGTAGGCCCGGTCGGCGGCCAGGCAGAACAGGTCGTCGAAGTACGGGTCCGGGCCCAGGTACTGGCCGTTCCCTGCCGCGTCGGCGCGGTTGAGGTGGACAAGCGCGGCGTCCAGGCGCAGCGCGGGCATGGCGAGCAGTTCCTCCCCGTCCGCGTAGGGGGAGCGCACCGTGCGCAGGTCCGGGTTCACCCGGGGCACGTCGGAGCCCAGGCCGGCCCGGATCGGCAGGAACGGCAGCCGGTGCGCGGCCGCGAGCAGGCCCCAGTGCAGCATGCCCTCGTCCAGTTCGGTCAGCCCGACCGTGCCCCGCTGGCGGCCGAGCCGGAAATGCGGCTCGAGCGGGATCGTGTCGAGCGAGACGAAACCGGTCACGACCCGCCGGACGTGGCCGCCGGCGATGAGCAGCCCCACGTCCGGCCCGCCGTAGCAGACGATCTCCAGGTCCTTCAGGCCGGACCGGAGGATGGCGCGCACCAGCGCCATCGGCTTGCGCCGCGATCCCCAGCCGCCGATCCCGATGGTCATGCCGGAGCGCAGTTCCCCGGCCGCCTCGTCCGGGCTCAGCAAGGCCACGCGGTCACCGCTGCCCGTCGACGAACGCCTGGCGTGCCGTGTCGGACACGCCGCTGAGATTGAGCTCGAAGGTGAACCCCTGCTCGTACCGGTAGGAGCGCTTGACGTCGACCGGGTCGATGCCGTTCAGCGACTGCTTGGCAAGCCGGATGACCGCCGGGTCCTTGGCGGCGATCTCGGCGGCGACCGCCCGCGCGGCCCGGCGCAGTTCCGCCGCGGGCACGACCTCGAACACGGTGCCGAAGGCCAGCAGTTGCCGCGCGGTGACCGTGCGGCAGGTGTACACCATCGTGCGCATGAGCTGCTGGGGCACCAGCCGGGACAGGTGCGTCGCCGCGCCGAGGGCACCGCGGTCCACCTCGGGCAGGCCGAACGTGGCGTCGTCGGCCGCGACCACGATGTCGGCGTTGCCCGCCAGGCCGACGCCGCCGCCGAGGCAGAAGCCGTGCACCGCGGCGATCACCGGCACCGGGCAGTCATAGACCGCGGCGAACGCGGCGAAGCAGCCCCGGTTCGCGCCGAGCAGCGCCTCGTGGCCTGGAACCTGTTGCATTTCCTTGATGTCCACCCCGGCGCAGAAGCCCCGGCCCGCGGCGGCCAGGATCACCGCACGGACGGCCGGGTCGGTGCCGGCCCCGGTGATCGCGGCGGCCAGGTCGGACCAGCCCGCCACCGGCAGCGCGTTCACCGGGGGGTAGTCGATGACGACCTCGGCGATGCCGCCGCTGGCGTGCGTCTCGATGCCCATCGCCGCGTCCTCGCACGTTCCGCGTGGGGCCGTTATGGCCGCTCAGCCTGCCCTGACGCCCGATCACCCGGCCTAGCGTTTGCTTGGTGGCACAGCCTAACATGAGCCCCATGCGCGCCACCGATTACGCGGGCCGGGCAGTGATCGTCACGGGGGGAACCCGGGGAATCGGGGCGGAGATCGCGCGGGCGTTCCTGCGGGTCGGCGCCCAGGTGCTGGTCTGCGGCCGGACCGAGCCCGGTGACGGCGCCGCGCTGCCGGCCGCCGGCGGCCGGGCCGCCGGGTTCACCCGCGCCGACGTCCGGGATCCGGACCAGGCCCGGCGGCTGGCCGGGGAGGCCGTGGAGCGGTTCGGCCGGCTGGACGTCGTGGTCAGCAACGCGGGCGGGTCACCGTCGGCGGCGGCCGCCACCGCGTCCCCGCGGTTCCACGCCAAGGTCATCGAACTGAACCTGATCGCGCCGTTCCACGTCGCGCAGAGCGCGAACGCGGTGATGCAGGCCCAGCCGGACGGCGGGTCGATCATCATGATCGGCAGCGTGAGCGGGGTGCGGCCGTCACCGGGCACCGCCGCCTACGGCGCGGCCAAGGCGGGCCTGCACCACCTGGCGACCAGCCTCGCCGTCGAGTGGGCACCAAAGGTCCGGGTCAACGTCGTGGTGCCCGGGCCGGTGGCGACGCAGGCCGCCGCCGCCGCGCACTACGCCGACGTTGGCGGGGCGGAAGCGGTGGCCGGCACGGTGCCGCTTGGCCGGCTTGCGGATCCCGGCGACGTGGCGGACGCCTGCCTGTTCCTGGCCTCGCCGCGGGCCTCCTACGTCAGCGGCGCCGCGCTGCTGCTGCACGGCGGCGGCGAGTGGCCCGCCTGGCAGGCCGCCACCTAGCGGCCGCCCGGCGCCACCAGGCGAACCGCTTCCTAGCGACCCGGCCGGGCCCCGTTGTACGCTCGCAGCGACTAGAACGTGTTCTATTAGGAGCTGGGCCATGGTTGCTTCCATCAAGCCGCACCGCGACGAGATCGGCCTGTCCGACGGCCTCCTGCTGATCGACGGCGCGTGGGCCGCCGGCCAGGCCGGCGAGAGCTGGAGCCACAGCCACCCGGCCACCGGCGAGGAGGTCGCGTCCTTCCCGATCGCCGGGCCGGCCGACGTCGACGCCGCCGTGCGCGCGGCGCGCCGGGCGTTCGACGAGGGGCCGTGGCCCCGGGCGCGTGCCGCCGAGCGGATCCGGCTGCTGCGCCGGATCGCGGACCTGGTCCGCGAGCACGGCGACGAACTGCTCGCGCTGCAGGCGCTGGACAACAGCGTGCCGCTGAGCTTCGGCACCGTGTACGGGATGTCGGCGGGCATGGTGGCCGACATCTTCGACCACCACGCCGGCTGGGTGGACAAGCTGGCGGGGGAGACGCTGCCGCCGTTCCAGGGCGGCGATCACCTGGTGATGACGCTGCGCGAGCCGGTCGGCGTGGTCGGCGCCATCATCCCGTGGAACGCGCCGCTGCTGCTGTTCGCCCAGAAGGCGGCCCCGGCCCTGGCGGCCGGCTGCACGATCGTGGCCAAGCCCTCGGAGTACGCGACGTTCGCGGTACTGCGGCTGGCCGCGCTGATGCAGGAGGCGGGGCTGCCGGACGGGGTGCTCAACATCGTCACCGGCCCCGGTAACCCGACCGGCGACGCGCTGATCAACCATCCGATGGTGGACAAGCTGTCGTTCACCGGCAGCCGCGCCGTCGGCCGCAAGATCATCGCGGCGGCCGCACCCGGGTTCAAGCGGGTCAGCCTGGAACTGGGCGGCAAGAGCCCGGCGCTGGTGTTCGCCGACGCGGACGTGGGCTCGGCCGCCGCGCTCACCATGGGCACGGTCACCCTCGGCCTGGCCGGGCAGGTCTGCCTGGCGCAGACCCGGGCGCTGGTGCACCGGGACGTCGCCGACGAGTTCCTCGCCACCGCCGAGCTGATCGGCACCATGGTCAGCTACGGCAGCCCGTTCGACCCGGCGGTCACCTCGTCGCCGCTGATCAACGCCCGCCAGCTGGACCGGGTGATGGGGCTCATCGCCGAGGGCCAGGCCGCCGGGGCGCGGCTGGTCTGCGGCGGCACCCGCGGCGAGGGCGACCTGGCCGCGGGCAACTTCGTCGCGCCGACCCTGTTCACCGACGTGTCCAACGACATGAGCATCGCCCGGGAGGAGATCTTCGGGCCGGTCCTGTCGGTGATCGGCTTCAGCGACGAGGACGAGGCGGTGCGGATCGCCAACGACACCGAGTACGGCCTGGCCGCCACGGTGTGGACCAGCGACATCAAGCGGGCGATGCGGCTGACCAAGGCGCTGCGCGCCGGCACCGTCGGCATCAACGGCTACACGCTGGAGCCGCACGCGGCGTTCGGCGGCTACGGGCAGTCGGGGATGGGCCGGGAGGGCGGCCGCGCCGCCGTAGAGTCCTACACCGAGATCAAGACCGTCATGCTGCCGTTCACCGACGAGATGATGTGAGGCCAGGGCGGGCCGGTACCGAGGCCGGGGCGCGGGGCGGCGCGCCCGGCCCCGATGCCGAGCCGCAGGCACGGGTCGGCGGCCGCTGGATCGCGCTCATCGCCCTGGCCAACCTCGGGCTGTACCTGGCCTACCT
>WNGM01000055.1_pt1 | contig 130278 bp, 119 predicted proteins | sample 5400571 | NCBI WGS metagenome assembly WNGM01 (sample SAMN13153378, study PRJNA577476) | soil metagenome | isolation source: 100 cm soil or saprolite under Garry oak tree replicate 2 | place: USA:California | collected 2016-06-15
GGAGGACTGGCCCATGTTGACGTGGTCGTTGGCGTGGACGTCCTCGCCGGCCAGGGTGGCGACGACCTCGTTGACGTTCATGTTGGTCGAGGTGCCGGAGCCGGTCTGGAACACGTCGATCGGGAACTGGTCGTCGTGCTGGCCAGCGGCGACAGCCTCGGCTGCGCCGGCGATACGCGCCGCCCGGTCCTGGTCCAGCCCGCCCAGCTCGGCGTTGACCCTGGCGGCCTCGGCCTTGAGGCGCGCCAGCATGTGGATCACCTCGCCTGGCACCCGCTCACCCGAGATCGGGAAATTGCGGACCGCCTTCTCGGTCTCGCCCTTCCACAACTGCGTCATCGTCGCGTCCTTCCGCTCGTCTTCGACAGCATGCTACGACCGCCGGCAGCCGCGGGGGGTCAGCCCTTGACGCAGAGGACCTGCTTGAGTTGGGCCCTGACCTCGACGAGGTCGGACTGGGCCGCCATCACGGCGGCCACGTCCTTGTAGGCGCCGGGGATCTCGTCGATCACGCCGGCGTCCTTGCGGCTGAAGACACCGGCGGTCTGGGCCTCCAGGTCGGCGAGCGAGAAGGTCTTGCGGGCCTTGTTGCGGCTCATGCGACGCCCGGCGCCGTGCGCGGCCGACTCGTACGACTCGGCGCTGCCCAGACCCTGCACGATGTAGGAGCCGGTGCCCATCGAGCCCGGGATGATCCCCCACTCCCCCGCTCCGGCGCGGATCGCGCCCTTGCGGGTGACCAGCACCAGCTCGCCGTAATGGAGCTCGGAGGCCACGTAGTTGTGGTGGCAGCGGATCGTCTGCCGGTCCGCGACCTCGCGGCCGAGGGTCGCCGCGACGGCGCGCCGCACCAGCCGCAGCATCGCCTCGCGGTTGGCCGCCGCGTAGCGCTGCGCCCACTCCAGGTCGCGCCGGTAGGCGGCCATCTGGGGTGTGCCCTCCAGCAGGACGGCCAGGTCCGGGTCCGGGAGCTTGGCGTTGTGCGCCAGCTTTCGCGCGATGGCCATGTGGTGCTCGGCCAGCACCAGGCCGACCTTGCGCGAGCCCGAATGCAGCATGATCCAGACCCCGCCCTCGGTGTCCAGGCACAGCTCGATGAAGTGGTTGCCGCCGCCGAGCGTGCCGAGCTGCCGCCTCGCGCGGCCGAACAGGTCCTTGACCGGTCCGCTGAGCTGGTCGAACTCCCGCCACAGCCGCTCGCCCTCCTCCAGCGGCTCCTGGCGCATGGCGAAGCCCACCGGCACCGCCTGCTCGATGGCCGCACGCATCGGGCCGAGGTCGTCCGGCAGGTCGGAGGCGCGCAGGTCCAGGCGCATGGCCGCCATCCCGCAGCCCATGTCGACCCCGACCGCCGAAGGCGCGACCGCTCCCCGCATGGCGATCACCGAGCCGACCGTGGCGCCCTTGCCGAAGTGGACGTCCGGCATCGCCGCGACGTGGTGGTACACCCACGGCAGCGCGGCGATCCGCTCGAGCTGGTCGAGGGCGACCGAGTCCACCTCGCGGGGGTCGGCCCACAGGTGGATCGGGACCCTGGAGCCCTTGAGCACCGTCGCTGGCATGGCCTCCTCCCTCCCCTACCCAGGTTGGCACAGTAGGTCCCACCAACGCAGGATGGCAGCGATTTCCTTGTCGGGTGACAGGCCGGAGGAGGAACCGATATGTGCTGGCGAGCAAGACATGGATGAGGCATCCTTGAGGCGCCAGATCGCGGTGGCAAAGGAGATTGACCGGATGGCAGAGGCTGCGTTCGAGCACGGTACCGAGTCGAAGCGCGCCAGGGAACGCCGCGCGCGCTACCTGGCTCGCGTCCGCGCCGAAGGGCGCCGGCTGCGCACTGGGTCGGAAATTCTCACCGAACGGCGGGACGATCCCGACCCGCCGACCGATCAGGAGCTCGACTCCTTCATCGAGGTGATCTACGAGGCGCGCGATCGGGACCGCGACCGTGCCTGAAGGACCCGCGCTGGTCGACACCGATGTCGCATCCACCCTCTATCGGGAACGCTACTTCGACCGCCGCGTACCATCCCGGCTAGGCGCTTGCTGGCAAATCGCCGTCTGGCCATCAGTCTCATCACGCTCGGTGAGGCACATTACGGCACGCGCAAGCGCAAGTGGGCACCAGAGCGAAGCGCTCGAATGCTTGCCTTCTATGAAGAAATGTTCGATGTCATTCCTGGTGACAAGGAAACCGCCGCGGAGTACGGGCGGTTGCGTGCCAGCACGGAGGCGGTCGGCCGGCCCATCGCTGACAATGACCTCTGGATCGCGGCCTGCGCGTCGGCGAATGGGCTTCCGCTCGTTACATTGAACAGCCGGCATTTCGAGCCGCTTACGATCTTCGGCGTCGTCCTGCTCTAGCTGGCAGCTCAACGATAGGGCCTCCACCCCTCCCATTTGCGGCTTGCGTGCGGCTACCCCGTATTCTGCAGCCCGGCGGCCACGCCGTTCACAGTGAGCCGCACCAGGTCGGCGACGCGCCCGGCGCGCTCGTGGTCGGCGACGCCGGCGCGCAGCTCCTCGAGGAAGCGGACCTGGATGAACGAGAGCGCGTCCACGTAGGGGTTGCGCAGGTCGACGGCGTTGCGGAGGATCCTCCGCCTGGCCAGCGGGCGGTCGCTCTCGGTGACCTCCATGACCAGCGCCCGAGTGCGGCGGAACTCCTCGCGGATGGCCTTGGTCAGCTCCGGCCGGCCACCAAGATCGAGATACAGCCCGGCGATCAGGGCGTCCGCCTTGGCCAGGCTCATGTCCGCGTTGTCGATCAGCGAGGTGAAGAAGGGCCACTCGGCGTACATCTGGCGCAGCCACGCGGTCCCGCCGGGCTCGTCGACCAGCACCTGGAGCCCGGCGCCCAGCCCGTACCAGCCGGGCAGGTTGCAGCGGTTCTGGCTCCAGGCAAACACCCAGGGGATGGCGCGGAGGTCCTCCAGGTCCGACCCGGCGCTGCGGCGGGCAGGCCGTGAGCCGATCGCCAGCTCCGACAGTTCCTCGATCGGCGTCACCCGCATGAAGTACTCGACGAAGCCGGGGCGGCCGACCAGCTTGCGGTAGGCGTCCTCCGACGCGGCCGCCATGCGGCGCGCGTCCCCCAGGAAGCGCCGCTCGCAGCTGGCCAGCATGGCCTCGTGGGCGGGGGTCGAGGCCAGCAGCACCGCCCAGGTGACCTGCTCGAGGTGGCGGCGGCCGATAGCCGGGTTGCCGTAGCGGGCGAAGATCACCTCGCCCTGCTCGGTGACCTTGAAGCGGCCCGCGACCGAGCCCGGGGCCTGGCCGCGGATGGCGCGGCCCGCCGGCCCGCCGCCCCGGCCGAGGGCGCCGCCACGGCCGTGGAACAGGGTCAGCTCGACGCGATGGCGTCCCGCCCACGCGGCCAGCTCGCCCTGTGCCCGGTAGAGGGCCACGTTGGCGGCCATGAAACCGACGTCCTTGGCGGAGTCGGAGTAGCCGAGCATGACCTCCATGCGGCGGCCCGCGCGCTCCAGCCATTCGGCGACGCCCGGGACGGCCAGGTACTCGTCGAGCACGCGCGGCGCCGCCTCCAGGTCGACGCGGGACTCGAACAGCGGCACGACGTCCAGCTCCAGCGAGTTGTCGGGCACGGCCAGGCTGGCCAGGGCCCGTACGGTCGCGAGGTCGACGGCGCTGCGGCTGAAGCTCACCACGTAGCGGCGGCACGCTTGGGTCCCGTAGCGCCGCTGCAGCTCGGCCATGGCCCTGAAGGTCGCCAGCACCTCGGCCACCAGCGCGGACGGGTCGATAGGTGGCGGCCCCGGCCAGCCGTCCCTGGCCAGGCGGCCGAGCGCCTCCAGGTCACCGGCGGCCTCTGGCGCCAGCTCGGCGATCGCCCTGGCGTGGATCGAGGCGTGCTGGCGGACCTCCAGCGACGCCAGGTGAAAGCCGAACGTCTCCGCCTGCCACACCAGGTGCTGGAGCTCCCCGTAGGCGAGCCGCGGCGCACCGGCGGCCACCAGCGACCACTGCACCAGGCGGAGGTCGGCGAGGAAGACCTCGGGCGACAGGTAGGCGCCGAGCCGCTGGTCGCGCGTGGCCGCAAGCCGCTCGGCCGCCAGGGCGAGCTTGCGGCGGTGCGGCTCGTCGGGAGCGCGCGTCCGGATCTCGGCGGCGGCCTCCGGCAGGTCCTCCTCGTCGCGTTCGAGCGAGGCGAGCAGCGTCTCCGAGGGCCTGGTCGAGGCGGCGGAGGCGCTGAGCGAGCGGGCGACCCGCCGGGTGACGGCCTCCAGACCGCGCAGCACGTGCTCGCCCTGGATGACCATGGCCGCCGTGGTCACCTCGGCGGTGACGTTGGGGTTGCCGTCGCGGTCGCCACCGACCCAGCTCCCCCAGCGCAGATAGGACGGGAACGCCGGCGCGCGCACGCCGGCCCCCTCGCCGCTGAGGGCCAGGTCCAGCTCCCGGTACAGCTCGGGGACCAGGCGGAACAGGGTCTCGTCGAAGGCGGACATGACCGTGCGGACCTCGTCCAGCGGGGTCGGCTGCTGGCGCCGGAGCTGGGAGGTCCGCCACAGAGCGGTGGTGTCCTCCAACAGCCGGCGGCGGGCGTCGGCCTCCTCCGAGGCCGACAGGCGGGGGTCGTCCAACCGCTCCACCTGCTGGCTGATGCGCCGCAGGGCGTCGACGATCGCCCGGCGCCTTGCCTCAGTCGGGTGCGCGGTGAGCACCGGCCGGATCTCCAGGCGCTCCAGCAGGGCGGCGAGGGCCGCCTCGCCGGCGCCGCCGCGGACCTCGGCGACCGCCGCCGCCAGCGACTCCCGCACCGGCGCGGAGGAGTCCCCCGCGCCGGGCTCACCCGCCGGGCGCTGCCGGCGGCCGCGCTCCCGCAGGATGCGGACGCGGTAGTGCTCCTCCGCCAGGTTGACGAGCTGGAAGTAGACGGTGAAGGCGCGCGCCACCGATTCGGCGCGGTCAAGGTCGAACCCGGCCACCAGGCCGACCACCCGGTCGAGCTGGGCCGGCCGGTCCGCGCTGGTGCGCAGCTCGATCGCGGCGTGGCGCAGGCGCTCGACGTCGGCGAGCAGCTCCGGCCCCTCCGACTCGACCAGCACCTGGCCGAGCACGCTGCCGAGCAGGCGCACGTCGCGCCGCAGCGGCGCGGGGGTCTGCTCCCGCTCGATCCGCGCGCGGGCGGCCGGAGGAGGGCGGCTGCTCATGGCCGGGATGGTAGTCGCGGGCTCAGCCGGTGAGCAGCGAGAGCCGGATCTTGCGCCGGGGGTTGTCGCTGTTGCGGTCGAGCAGGCAGATCCGCTGCCAGGTGCCGAGCGCCGCGCGGCCGCCGATCACCGGCACGGTCAGCGACGGGCTGGCCAGCAGCGGGAGCAGGTGGTCGGCGCCGTGCCCGCGGCTGCCGTGGCGGTGGACGTAGCGGTCGTCCTTGGGCAGCAGGCGGTCGAGCGCCTCCTCCAGGTCCTCCTCGGAGCCCGAGCCTGTCTCCATCACGATCAGCCCGGCGGTCGCGTGCGGCACGAAGACGTGCAGCAGGCCGTCCTCGCCCCCCGCCTCACGCAGGAAGCCGGTGACCTGCGAGGTCAGGTCCACGACGGTCCGGCCGGCGGCGTCGATGCCGAGCTCGGTGGTTCGCATCTGGATCCCCTGTTCCTGCTCCGTGTGGGTCCTGACCGCGCAGGCTACAGGAGCGGCCCGGCGCGGACGACAAACACGTGAGACGCGACCGGCGGGCGACGCATGCCAGGCCGGCGTACCGGGGGGGCAGGCGCGGCGAGCGCTCCGGCGCTCGTCGCGCTGTAGGCGGGAGGGCTGGATGGTGAGGTGGCGATGACGGCTCCACTGGACAACCCGGCGCCAGCGCCAGTCAGACCGGCGCGCGCCGTCCCCGCAGGTAGCCGATCAGGCCGACGAGGAAGGCGATCACCAGGATCGCCGCGCTCCAGAGCGCTCTGGCGATCGCGCCCGGCTGGCGGCCGCCGTCCACCACCACCGTGGCGGTCACGGTGAGCAGCACCAGGGCGAGCAGCGGGCCGAGCGCGATCCAGCCGAGCAGGTAGACGGGCCCTCCGAGCTCGCCCAGGCCGAACGCGGTCGACAGGGTGGCGGGCGAGACCCGCCCGCGTTGCCCGGAGACGGCCGCGCACAGCACCAGGAGCGCGGCCAGCGGCAGGCAGGCGACCAGCGCGACCCAGGGCGCTGGCCACCCCAGCAGGCCGACCACCCAGGCCACGCCGGTGCCAAGCGCGCCGACCACGGCGAGCGCGAGCGTCGGCACGACGCAGTGGAGCAGCAGCAGGTCGCCCCAGGCGAGCGGGAGCTGGCGGCTGGCATCGGGCTGGTCCGCCTCGGCCCGCAGCGGCTCGATCAACTGGGCCGCGGCCAGGTACCCGGCCACCGCACCGGCGGCCACCACCGCCCGCCGGTCTGGCTCGGCCGCGACCGCCACCACCCCGGCCCCTGCCAGGACCAGCGCCCAGCCGAGCCTGGCCGGGGCGCGCAGCAGCGCCAGGGCGTCGCGCCAGGGGATCGCCAGCAGGCGCTGGCGGGGCCGGCGCAGCCGCACGCGTCGCACCCCGAGCAGCGTCCGGTTCGCCCGCCGCCGCGCCTGCGCGGCGCCGCGGGCGTCGAGGCTGTAGAGGCTGGCGGCCAGACCGGTCCGGGCCGTCGCCCGGCGCGCCAGCTCCTCGGTGGTGATCGCCCCCGCGCGGCTCCAGGCCGCCAGCGCCGCCGCGATCGCGACGGCCGCCAGCAGCGCCGCCTGGATCGGCCAGCCGGGCACGCTCCCGCCGGCGGCGGCGACCACCGGGCCCACCGCCCAGCCCCACGGACCCGACCACAGCACCGCCCGCGCGCCGGCGCCGCCACCGGGCACCAGCGCCGCCACCGCCGCCGCGGCCAGCACCAGCGGGCTGGCGCGCAGCACCACCAGCGAGGCGGTCGGCGAGCGCTCGACCAGCCAGCCGAGCGCCGCGCCCAGCAGCCCCATGGCCGCCGGACCGAGCAGCGCCGCGGCCAGCAGCGGCCGCGCCGGCACCCCCAGCTCGGCCTCCAGCAGCACGAACGTGCCCAGGCCGAGCACGGCGCCGACCGCCACGCCGGCCGCCAGGGCGCGCGCCAGCCGCAGCCGGACCAGCGCGCCGCGGTCGATCGGGGCGCTGAGCAGCCACTGCACCTCCGGGAGCGGGAACACCACCGGCCCCTGCCAGGTGGCGTGGCGCAGCGCCGCCAGCAGGCCGAGCAGCAGGGTGGCCACGCCGATCCGCGCGAGCCCGCCGCCGGTCAGCCAGGAGGACGCGGCGCCGCTCGCCGGTCGCTGGCGAATGAGCCGGAAGGCGATCACCACACCGATCACCACGTACAGCACCGCCCCATACGCGCCGATGAGCCGGTCGGACCGCTGCCCCGGCGGGCGGTGCGCTCGCCGCCTTGCACGCAACCGGGCCAGCACCGGCCCGGGCGCCAGCGGCTGCGCGCTCACCGCAGACCGAGCCGGGCCGCGTGCTTGCCGGCCACGACCGGTTCGTAGTCGCCGGCGTCGATCACCCGCCCGTCGTGGAGCACGACCGCGCGGTCGGCGAGCCCTTCGGAGAAGCGGAGCTGGTGGGTGCTCAGCACGATCGCGATCCCCTCCGACTTGGCCTCTTCCAGCAGCTCCCTGAGGCTCGCCTGGGAGGGCGGGTCGAGGCCGACCACCGGCTCGTCCAGGAGCAACACCTGGAAGGGGCGCACCAGCGTGCAGGCCAGCTGGGTCTTCTGCCGCATGCCCCTGGACAGCTGCACCGGCAGGAAGTCGCGGCGCTCCTGCAGGTCGAGGACGTCCAGGAGCACGGCGATGCGCTCGTCGAGCGCGTCCCCGACGCCGTGCGCCAGGCCGACCAGCTCGAGGTGCTCCGCCACGGTCAGGTCGTCGTACAGCAGCGGGCTGTCCGGCACGAACGCCAGCGCCGCCCGCGCGCGGTGCGCGTCCGGCGCGCGGTGGATGTCGATCCCGGCCACCGTCACGCTGCCGGAGGTCGGTTCGAGCTGGCCGGCCGCCAGCCGCATGGTCGTGGTCTTGCCGGAGCCGTTGTGACCGATCAGCGCCACGCACTCCCCCGCGGCCACCTCGAGGTCCAGACCCTCCAGCGCCACCACATCGCCGTAGCGCTTGGAGAGGCCGCGCAGCGCGATGACAGAGGAAGCCGACATGCCGCGTACCCTACTCCCAGCCCGGCCGATTCACCCTCCGGGGCCTCAGCTCATGATCCGCTGCGTGAGGATCACGGCGAAATAGGTGAGCGGGAAGGCCATCAGCAGGCTGACCACCCGGTCCAGGACGCCGCCGTAGCCGATCACCAGCGTGCTGGTGGCGGTGGTGCGGAAGGCCCGCTTCACGAACGCGTCGGTCAGGTCGCCCCACAGGCTCCCCAGCCCGATCATCAGCACCAGCACGACCACCACCGCGATCGACCAGCTCTTCGGCACCGCCACCCAGAGCAGCGCCACCGCCGCCGCCGCGCCGAGCAGGTTGCCGATCGCCCCCGACCAGGTCTTCCCCGGGGCGATCTCCTGGAGCAGCCTCGGGCCCCTGAGCGCTGTGCCGACCACCCAGGAGGCGACGTCCGAGACGGCCACCGCGATCGTCACCACCACCAGGAAATTCAGCCCCAGCGGCTCGTTCGACTTGACGAACACGATGTAGGCCATGGGCAGCCCGATGTAGATGTAGGCGAACAGCGTGTTGGCGACCTGGAGGTGCGCGTCGGTCAGCTCGCGCGACAGGATCGGGAGCAGCGTCAGCAGGATCAGGAAGCCGAATGGCAGGAACACCACGTAGCTGCCCACGAAGGCGGCCACCAGCAGGCCGACCTGGCCCCAGAACATCAGCAGCAGGGCGTAGCGGCGCTGGATGCCCGCGATCCGCGCCATCTCCGAGGAGCCCTGGAGGACCACGTAGGTCGCCAGCAGGAACGACACGAAGCCGCCGATGAACACCGCCACCACGAACAGCGGCCCGATCAGGAACCAGACCCTGGTGCGCGGGAACAGGGTCGAGCGGCGCAATACCCGCAGCGACCAGCGGCGGCGGGCCACCAGCACGGCCACGAACCCCGCCAGCAGCAGCACCACGACGCGGAGCAGCACAGGCAGGAAGAGGTCGTTGGCGAACGGGTTGTGGGGCACGGGACCGCCTACGCCCCTTCCCGGCGCTTGACCATCGCCTGCGCCTGCTCCACCCCGAGCTCGGCCTTCTTGACCAGCTCGGCGTAGTCGTTCCCCGGAGGGATGGGCTGCCCGATCCCGATCACCACGCCGCCCGGCAGCGGGATGAACGAGCCCTTCGGCATCACCTGCTCGGGGCCGTGCAGGTACATCGGCACCACCGGCACCTGCGCGTCCACGGCGATGTAGGCAAAGCCCCGCTTGAAGTTGAAGCCGGTGGTGCCGGAGCCGCGGGACCCGGACGGGAAGATCAGCACCGACCAGCCGTTGCCCACCAGTTGCTTGAGCATCACCAGCGAGGTCCGACTGGAGGCGCCCGTGCGCACGAACGGCACCGTCCCCAGTGCCAGCGACGCCGCCACCCCCCGGACCTTGGTGGAATAGAAGTAGTCCGCCGCCGCGGCGATCACCAGCCGGCGGCGGATGCGTCCGCCCAGCGCCGCCAGGCAGATCGGCGCGTCGAAATGGCTCTGGTGATTGGCCACGAACACGGCCGGGCCCTTGAGCTGGTTCAGGTTGCGCCGGCCGACCACCGTGTAGGGCGAGATGAAGTGGAGGATCGGGAGGAGCGCGCCGCGCTGGATCGCCGAGCGAGCCAAGCGCGCGGGCGGCGTCCGTGCCCATCCCCACGGCACCGCCGAGCCCGGCGCCGTCTCGGCCCGGTTCGAGGGAGCCCGGTCCCGTTGACCTCCGTTGCTCACGTCCCCTCCCGCGCCGCGCTGAGATCCGCATTGAACCAGACCGCGAAGCAACGGGGTGGTTACGTTACAGACAGCGACGGTCGAGGATTTCGACCGGGTACGGGCGGAATGATTCTTGCCTCACCGGCGTGGCAAGCTGTCCCGATGACCACGGGCGACGAACTGCAACGGCTCGACCGGGAGCTGATCGAGTGCCGCCGGTGCCCACGCCTGGTCGCCTGGCGCGAGCAGGTCGCCAGGGAGAAGCGCGCCGCCTTCCGGCACTGGGATTACTGGGGCCGGCCTGTGCCCGGCTTCGGCCACCCCGCCGCGCGCCTGCTCATCCTCGGCCTGGCGCCCGCCGCCCATGGCGGCAACCGCACCGGCCGCATCTTCACCGGCGACCGCTCCGGCGACTGGCTGTTCGCCTCGCTGTGGCGCACCGGCTTCGCCAACCAGCCCACCTCGGTGTCCCGCGAGGACGGGCTCAAGCTGCGGGACTGCTACGTCACCGCGCCGGTCAAGTGCGCGCCGCCCGACAACAAGCCGCTCCCCCAGGAGCGGTCCAACTGCGCGCCGTGGCTGGATCGGGAGCTGGCGCTCCTGGACACGATCCGAGTGGTGGTCGCCCTTGGCAGCTACGCGTGGGACACGGCCCTGCGCCACCTCGGCCCCGTCCGCCCCAAGCCCCGCTTCGCCCACGGCGCCCAAGCCCCACTCCCCCATGACCGCACGCTGCTCGGCAGCTACCACGTCAGCCAGCAGAACACCTCGACCGGCCGCCTCACCGAGGCCATGCTCGACGGCGTCTTCGCCCGCGCGCGGGAGCTGCTCCAGAGCCAGCGTCCGAGGCGCTAGCTCCGGCGTGCGAGCGCCCACCCGGCCAGACGCTCAGTGAGCTTGGCCAGCTCGACCTGACCGGCAGCGACCGCGACCACCAGCTCGACTGCCTCGTCGACCGGGGGTCGATCCAGGCCGAAGCCATTGAGATCGTAGAACACGACCACCGCCGCCCAGGCGAGACGCTTGTTGCCATCCACCAGCGCGTGGTTGCGAACGACCGCTTCAAGCAGCGCCGCCGCCTTCTCGTGGACGGTCGGGTACGCGTCCTTGCCGAAGGCGCTCGCCTGCGGCCGGTGCGCCGCTGAATCGAGGAGACCGATATCCCTGACCACCGGCGAGCCGATGACCTCTTCCGCGATCGCCAGCAGATCCTCTACCGTCAGGTGCTCCATCAGGACCGTCAGGCGTCCTTGAGGCGGTCGAGGATCTCGCTGTGCTGGGTCGCCACGCGACGGGCGGCCCCGCGAACCCGGTCGTTGTGATCCTGGCGGGCGATGCGCTCCTGGATTGCCAGCCGCACGACCTCGTGCATTGAGCGACCCTCGCGCTCGGCTTGGCGACGCAGCAGTGAGGTCTCCTCGTCAGTGAGCCTGAGTGTCATGGCCATGGCCGACATGCTACCGCTGTGATACCGAGGACCGTGAGTTCCAGGTCGTCCAGCGGGGCGGCCGGCTGCACGTCCTGGTCGCCCCGGCCGGTCGGGCATAGCTGGCCGCACTGTTCCTCGCGGGCGGTGGGCGGCTAAGCTGGCGGCGGATCGGGCAGGCCGTCGGCTTGGCGGGAGGAGTGAGGGGGTGGCCGAGCGGATCGCTGAGGTGGAGCGGGCCCGGGACGCCATCGGACGGGGCGCCTGGGCCGAGGCCTACGACCAGCTGCGGACGGTCGCTCTGTCGACCCTGGCTCCGCGGGACCTCGAGGCCCTCGCGGACGCGGCCTGGTGGCTGTCCAGGTCGGAGGAGTCGTTCGCGGTCCGGCAGCGGGCCTACTCGGCCTACGCGGCGGCGGGACAGCATCCGCGGGCGGCCTGGTGCGCGGGGCGGCTGTGCGTCGAGCATTTCCTGCGCGGCGAGCCGGCGGTGGGGGCCGGCTGGCTGTTGCGCGCCCAGCGGCACCTCCGCGACCAGCCGGAGTGCGTCGAGCACGGCTTCCTCGCCCTCTTCGAGGGCGCGGTGGCGCAGTTCCGCGGCGAGGTCGACGAAGCGGCGTCGAAGGCGGAGCGGGCCACCGAGCTCGGCCAGCGGTTCGGCGACCGGGACCTGATCGCCGTGAGGATCCATCTCCAGGGACTTGCGCGGATCTCGGCTGGCGGGGTCGCCGAGGGCATGGCGCTGCTGGACGAGGCGATGACCTCGGTGGTGGCGGGAGAGCTGAACCCGTACTTCACCGGTGTGATCTACTGCAACGTCCTCTCCATCTGCCTGGAGCTGGCCGACCTCGCCCGCGCCGCCGAATGGAACAAGGCGGCCACGGCGTGGTGCGAGTCGCTGCCGGAGGACGCCCCGTTCCCCGGGCTCTGCCGGCTGAACCGCATCGAGGCGGCGAACCTGCGTGGAGCCTGGTCGGACGCGGAGAGCGAGGCCAGGCGGGCCTCGGAGGAGCTGACCTTCAACCCGCGGGCCGCCGGCCACGCCTTCTACGAGACCGGAGAGATCCGCCGGCGCATCGGCAACTTCGCCGGCGCCGAGGAGGCCTTCACCCGGGCGCACGAGCTGGGCTTCGACCCGCAGCCCGGCCTGGCCCTGCTCCGCCTGGCCCAGGGCAAGGCCGAGGCCGCCCTTGGCGCACTCAGGCTGGCGGTCGCCGGCGCTGGAGGCGGGGGCGGCGACGGCTCGCGGGGCGCTGCGGCTGGCCGAGGGCGAGGTGCCCGAGGCCATCGAGGCGCTGCGCAACGCCTGCGTGATCTGGCGCGACCTCAGGCTGCCCTACGAGGCCGCCCAGACCCGGGCGCTCTACGGCCTGGCCCTCCGCAAAGCCGGCCATGAGGAGGACGCCCCGGCTGGAGCTCCGCGCCGCCCTGGCGGCGTTCGACCGTCTCGGCGCCGGCGCCGACGCCGCCAAGGCGGCGGACCTGCTGGCGGGGCCGGCAGCCCTGCCGGGCGGGCTCACGGCGCGCGAGGTCGAGGTGCTCCACCTGGTCGCCACGGGCAAGACCAACCGCGAGGTCGCCGCGGCGCTCACCGTCAGCGAGCACACCGTCGCGCGGCACCTCCAGAACATCTTCGCCAAGCTGGACGTCTCGTCGCGGGCGGCCGCGACGGCCTTCGCGGTCGAGCGTGGCCTCGCCTGAGCCCCCGAACCACCGCCCGCGCCCACCGATGGTCAATCCTGACCACGACGCCCCACCAGCCGATTGGCTGGTTCCGGCGATGCCGGCCACCGGTCGATCCACCTAGGGTCATCCCAGAAGCCAACCAGAGAGGATCGGGATGGACGCCAGCAGTGGTGCGGAGCGTTTCGAGACAGTGATCATCGGCGGCGGGCAGGCGGGCCTCGCGATGGGCTATCACCTGCGCCGGCGGGGTCAGCAGTTCGTGATCCTGGAGGCGAGCCAACGCACTGGGGACTCCTGGCGCAAGCGCTGGGACTCGCTGCGCCTGTTCACTCCCGCCCGGCACGACGGCCTGCCGGGCTGGCCGTTCCCCGCGCCCTCCTGGTCGTTCCCAACCAGGGACGAGATGGCCGACTACCTCGAAGCCTACGCGGCGCGCTTCGATCTCCCGGTACGGACCGGCATGCACGTGGACGGCGTCTCCAGACAGGACGGGTGGTACGTCGTCACCGCGGGTGACCGGCGGTTCGAGGCCGACCACGTGGTGGTGGCATCGGGCGCCTACCAGACCCCCAGGGTCCCGGACTTCGCCGCCGAGCTCGATCCGAGGATCGTGCAGCTCCACTCCAGCCAGTACTTGAGCCCGTCGCAGCTCCGCGAGGGCGGCGTCCTGGTGGTTGGCGCCGGAAACTCCGGCGCCGAGGTCGCCCTCGAAGCCGCCTCCGACGGGCACCCGACGTGGATGTCGGGACGGCACCCCGGCAACATCCCGTTCCGCATCCAGAGCCTCCCGTCACGGCTCGTCCTGGAGCGGCTGGTCCTCCGTGTCCTCTTCCATCGCGTGCTGACCACCAGGACGCCCCTGGGCCGGAAGGTCCGGCCAAAGGTCATCGCCCGGGGCGGGCCGCTCATCCGGGTCAAGCCGAGCGACCTCGACGCCGCCCGGATCGAACGCGTCGCCAAGGTCGCCGGCGTCGAGGACGGGCTGCCGGTGCTCGAGGACGGGCGCGCCCTCGAGGTGGAGAACGTCGTCTGGTGCACCGGGTTCCAGCACGACTTCTCGTGGATCGACCTGCCCACCGTCGGCGAGCACGAACCGGTCCACCAGCGCGGGATCGTCCCCAGCGAGCCGGTGCTGTACTTCATCGGCCTGCACTTCCTCTACTCGATGTCGTCGGCGATGATCCACGGCGTCGGGCGGGACGCCGAGCACATCGCCAAGCACATCGCCGCGCGGGCGTATCGAGCGCAGCCCCGCGTTCGCCGCGCTGGCCAACTCGCTGGAGCGCCACGCCGGTGTGCACGTCGCCGCGGCGGTGCGCTGGCTCTTCTCGCTGTCGGAGGCGGACGACCTCCGCGCCTTCCTTGCCGGCGCCGGCTTCGACGGCATCCGGGTGCAAACCGCCGACAAGACCACGCGGTTCCCCTCGGTGGCCGAGTTCCTCCGGCGCTACCTCCCCAGGTCGATGATCGGCTCCACCGGGACGCATCCGTGGGACGGCGAGCGGAGGGTCGCGGCCGACCTCGAAGTGGAGCTGGCTCCCTGGGTCGACGCCGATGGGCTCCGGATCGCCACCGAGGTCAACACCGGCGTGGCGACACGCTGAGCCGGAGGGCCCGGGGGGCGCCGCGGCGGGCGCGCGGCAAGACGTTATCCGCGGGTGAGGCCGAGGCGGTGGGCGACGGCGCCGGCTTCGCCGCGATTGGCGACGCCGAGCTTGGCGAGGATGTTGGAGACGTGGACGCTGGCGGTCTTGTCGCTGATGAACAGCGTCTCGGCGATTTGCCGGTTGGTGCGGCCGTCCGCGACCAGGGCGAGCACCTCGCGCTCCCGCGCGGTGAGGCCCAGCTCGTCGGCGGCGGTGGCGGCCGGCGACGGCTGACGGTCCGGCTCGGGCTCGCCGTCGGCCGGCGCCAGCTCGATGCGGGCGCGGCGAGCCAGCGCCTCGATTTCGGCGACCAGGCGTCGGGCGCCGAGCCCGCTGGCCGCCGCCCATGCCCGCCGGAGGATCGCGACCGCGTCGTCGCGCCGGCCCCCCTGGGCCAGCAGCGCCTCGACCTGGCGCCAGCGAGCGGAGACGGCCGCGCACAGGAAGCCGAGCGCCTCCCAGGCCTCGGCAGCCCGCTCCCAGCGCTCCGGGTCGCTCGGGCCGGTGACCCTGGACCACTCGGCCTCCGCGGTGAGCAGGCTGGCCCGCATCGCCGGGGTCGGCACGACGTTGGGCGCGGAGAGCGGCTGGCGAGCCATCCCGATCAGGATCTCCGCCCGCTCGCGGGCGGCCCGCTGCTCGCCCGTTGCGTTGCGGTCGCGGGCCCGCTCGGCCAGCGCCGCTTCGACGGTCAGTCCCGTGGCGGACAGCCCGATGATGAAAAACGGCTCGTCGGAGTCGGCCAGGACGCGCAGGCCCTCGGCCACCGCGGCTCGCGCGCCGGCCAGATCGCCCTCCCAGACGGCGACGTCGGCGAGCCCGGCGAGCACCGGGATCGCCAACTGCGGGTCCAAGGGCGCTCGGGACTCGTCCAGGATCTGGCGGAAGTCCGCCCGGGCCGCGGCCAGGTCGCCCTGCCAGAGCCGCAGCGTGCCGCGGGCCGTGAGCGGGCCGACCCGGTGCGACGGCAGTGACAGGTCGAAGTCGAAGACCTGGTCCAGCAGCCGCTCCGCCTCGTCCCATCGCCCCAGGGTCACCAGCACGCCGACGGCGTCGGGCATCAGGCTGGTCCCGTAGCTGCCCAGCGCCCCTGTCCGGCGCGCCACCTCGACGCCGGCGAGGTAGACGCGCAGGGCCTCAGCCATGCGGCCGCTCCTGTCCAGGATGGTGGCGAGGTTGGCGTACGTCCGGCAGAGGTGCTCGACGTTGCCCATCTCCTCCGCGATCCGGCGGGCCTCCTCCAGGCTGGCGATGCCCTCGTCCATGTGCCCGAAGATACCGAGCGAGGTGCCCAGGGTGATGAGCGCGTAGCTCTCCTCGGCGCGGGCGCCCACCTGCCGCGCCACGGCGACCGCCTCCTTGCAGCGCGCCCGCGCCTCCAGATGGTGGGACGTCAGCATGAGGAGCTGGCCGTGGGCGGCCAGCGCCCGTGCCCGCTCGCGCGACGGCGGCTCCGCCGGGATGGTGGCAACGGCCCGCTCGATGGCCGCCATCGCCCTGGGGCTGTCGGTGTCGAGCCAGTGGTAGCGGGCCAGGCGCTCCAGGAGGGCACCGGCGCGTAGCGGCTCCGCCGTGGCATCCAACTCGCGGAGCGCAACGCGCACCAGGGCCACCGCGCGGCCGCGGTCGCCGGCGAGGTTGGCGACCTCCGCGGCACGGCGCAGCAGCGCGGACCGATCGAGCGGGCTGCGGGTCGCCGCCTGGGGCACGTGGTCCCACAGCTCCAGGGCGCGTTCGTACTGCTCGAGCGCCTCGGCGCTGGCTGAGGCGGTCTCGGCCGCCTGCCCCGCCCGCACCGAAGCCAGCAGCGCGGCCTCCAGCTCGTGGGCGGCGTACCAGTGGTGGGCGAGCTGGCCCAGCTCGGCAGCCGCCCCGGTCGCCGCGGCGCCGTCGCGCTGGCTCATGCGACGCTCGAGCGCCCGGGCGTAGGCGGCGTGCAACGGCCCGCGCTGCACCGGCAGCAGGTCGTCGTAGATCGCCTCCTGCACCAGCGCGTGCCTGAAGAGATAGGCGCCGGTGCGCTCCTCCGCGAGCAGGATGTGGTGGGCGACCGCCTCGCGGAGCAACCAGACGAGCTGCTCGGCCGGCACCTCGGCGACCGCGGCGAGCAGCTCGTGATCGACCCGGCTGCCGGCCACCGCGGCGACCTGGAGCACCTGCTGGGCCGCGTCCGACAGCGCCTCCACTCGCGCCAGTACCAGGTCCCGCAGCACCGACGGCAGCCGCACCCCGCCCACGTGCGCAGCCAGCAACTCCTCCGCGAAGAACGGGTTGCCCTCGGAGCGGGCCAGGATCTCGCCGACCAGCGGCGGCGGGGCGGCCTCACCGAGGATTCCCTCCAGCAGCTCACCAAGCTCCCGGCGACCGAACCGGGCCAGCTCCAGCCGCTCGGCGCGGCCGCTGCGATCCAGCTCGGCCAGGAACGGGCGCAGCGGGTGGCGGCGGTTCAGCTCGTCCGAGCGGTAGGTCGCCACCACCGCGACGCCGGCGCGCAGGTTGCGGACCAGGAAGGCCAGCAGGTCGCGGGTGGACCGGTCCGCCCAGTGGAGGTCCTCGACCACCAGCAGCACGGGGCGGCGCTCGGCGAGGCGGTGCAGGACCCCGAGCAGCAGCTCGAAGAGGCGGCTGGGCGCGACCGGTTCGTCCTGCTCGCCGGCGCCGGCCGGCGCCAGCTCCGGCAGCAGCCGGGCCAGTCCCGCGCGGGCGCCCCCGAGCACCCGCTCCAGCTCGTCGGGGTCCAGCAGCTCGGCAAGCGAGCGCAGCGCCTCGGCCAGCGGCGCGTACGCCAGCGTCCCCTCGCCCACGTCCAGGCACCCGCCGCTCAGCGTCACCGCGCCCATCGCCCTGGCCTGGCCGACCAGCTCCTGGACCAGCCGGGTCTTGCCCACGCCGGCCTCGCCGGCCACCACCACCGTGGCCGGCCGGCCCGCCGCCGCCCGCTCGAGGGCCGCTCGGAGCTCCGCAGTCTCCGCCGCTCGACCGACGAACACCGAGCTCGAGATCCGCTGTGCCATGTCGCTGATCATCGTAGATCCGCTCCTCGGCGCCCTCCATGGTCCCGATCCGCTCGGGATGGCTTCCCGCCACCCCCAGACCATGGGCCTGAGGTCCCCCGCCCCACATCGGCACCTTCAGGTATCGCCCGCCCCGCCCACCCCTCAGGTCCAGCACAGCGCCTCCTTATGCGGAAGCGGGCGGGCGGCGCTGTCAGCCGCGCTGGTTGATCAGCGCCTGGGAGGCGCTGGTGAGGTAGTCGAGCAGCATGCCGTGGAGCGGCTCCGGCAGCTCGAGGGAGTCGACGGCCTCGGTCATGCGCCGGAGCCAGGCGTCCCGCTCGGCCTGGCCGATCACGAAGCGGGCGTGGCGCATGCGCAGCCTTGGGTGGCCACGGCGCTGGCTGTAGGTGCTCGGCCCGCCCCAGTACTGGATCAGGAACAGCCGCAGCCGCTCCTCCGCGCCGGACAGGTCCTCCTCCGGGTAGAGGGGTCGCAGCAGCGGGTCGGCGGCCACACCCTGATAGAAACGGGACACCAGCCGGCGGAAGGTCTCCTCGCCGCCGACCGCTTCGTAGAAGGTGATCTGTTCCTGGGGTGGCACGCCTCCAAGCTACCCTCCGGCGGCGAGCTGGCGCAGCGCCACCCCCGCGTAGGTCGCCACGCCCACCGCCAGCGCGTCCTCGTCGAAGACCACCTGGCGGGAGTGGTTGGACGGCGACCGCTCCGGGTCGAGGCCCGGCGGGCAGCCGCCCAGGAAGCCCATGGCGCCTGGCACCCGCTGGAGCACGTAGGAGAAGTCCTCGGAGCCCATCACCGGGTCGGGCAGGGTCCTGACCCGTTCGGAGCCGACCAGCTCGGCGGTGACGATGCCGAGCAGCTCCGCCGCTGCGGCGTCGTTGACGGTGACCGGGTAGCCGGACTCGACCTCGACGCTGGCGGTGGCGCCATGGGCGGCGGCGATGCCCTCGGCGAGCTGGACGACATGGGCTCGCAGCGCCGCCCGGTTGGCCTCGGAGAGCGTCCGCATGGTCCCGGACATCTCAGCCGTCTCCGGGATGATGTTGTGGGTGGTGCCGGCGGCGATCCGGGCGATGGTGATCACCGCCGGGTCGAACACGTCGACCTTCCTGGTCACCAGCACCTGGAGCGCCTGCACGATCTCGCAGGCGATCGGCACCGGGTCCAGCGCGCGGTACGGCGCCGAGGCGTGGCCGCTCCTGCCGCGGACGACCATCTCGATGCGGTCGCCGGAGGCCATGGCCGGGCCCGGCCGCAGGTTGAGCGTCCCTGACTCGTACTGGGTGCTGATGTGCAGCGCGAATGCGGCGCCGACCGGCGAGGCGCCCTCGCCCGCCTGGTCGAGCAGGCCCTCCTCCAGCATGTACCGCGCGCCGTGGAGGCCCTCCTCGCCGGGCTGGAACATGAACACCACGCGGCCGGCCAGGTCCTGGCGGCGAGCTGCCAGCAGGCGAGCGGCGCCGGCCAGCATGGCCACGTGGGTGTCGTGGCCGCAGGCGTGCATGGCGCCCTCGACCTGCGAGGCGAACTCCAGCCCGGTGTCCTCGTGCAGCGGCAGCGCGTCCATGTCGCCGCGAAGCAGCACCGTGGGCCCGGGGCTGGCGCCGTCCAGCACCGCCACCACCGAGGTCACCGAGCTGCCGGTGCGCACCTGGAGGCCGAGGTCGCCGATTGCGTCGAGGATGGCCTGCTGGGTGCGCGGGAGCTGGAGCCCGACCTCGGGGTGGCGATGCAGCGACCGCCGCAGCGCGACGGTCCGCGGTTGCAGCTCCCGCGCGTCGTCGAGCAGCCCGTCGAGCTTGACGTCGACCGCCATCAACGGCTCCTATCGTTGGGCTTCGAGCTTCACGACCAGGTCGTCGATGAACGCCTCGCGGGCCTCCGCAGCGGCGCCAGCGACGGCCATGCCGATCAGGTAGGCCGTGACCGGGGCGGCGCGGCGCTCCGACGAATGCGCCGCGACGCGCGCCAGCTCGAGGACCGCCTCGATCTCGCCCTCGCCGACGGCGGGCGCGTCGGGGCCGAGGAGCGAGCGGACCTTCTCGATGAACTCCTCCATGGTCGTCCTCCGTCGAGCGTGCCGCCCGTGGCGGGCACCTGGGTGCGATCACCCTACCCAATCGGGCGGCCTTCGCCACCCGACCGCGACGCCTGGAACGCTGCCAGGTCGGCGGGATCGTCGAGGTCGACGAAGGACGTGCCGGCCGGGTCCACCCACCGCCACTCCGGCTCCTCGACGACCCTGGTCCGCAGCGCGCCGAGCAGGGCGCGCAGCGACCGGTCCGCGCCGCCGTCCAGCAACGCGGTGACCGCCGCCAGCGCGGCGGAGCGCTGGTAGACGGCCACCAGCGGCTCCAGCCGGGGGCCGCGGCGGCAGGCGACCGCCTCCCCGGAGGAGCGCTCGGCGACCAGCAGGGCCAGCAGCTCGGGGCGAAGCTCGGGATGGTCGGCGGCCAGCACCAGCAGGTGCGGCGCCTGGATCCCGTGCAGCGCCGCGGCCATCGCCGCCAGCGGCCCCTCCCCGGGATCGGGCAGCCAGCCGGCGCCGGCCCGTTCGGCGAGCGCCACCGCGGGATGGCCGCGGGGCGCCACCACCACGACCGGCTCCGCGACGCCGCCGGCGGCCTCCATCACCGCGCGCGCCAGCTCGACCCCGCCGACGCGCAAGGTCGCCTTGTCCCTTCCCATGCGGCGGCTCGAACCGCCGGCGAGCACCGCGGCGGCCACCTCGCCGACCGCCGCTGGGATACCTAGCCGGCCCGGTCCCACGACGAATACTCCCTGGTAGCGCCCATGGATAAGGCACCTGCCCGATGCCGGCGCCTACCTCAGAAGCGGATCATCGAGTCATCAGGAAACCAGTGAGGATCCAACCCAGAGGAGTCACCATGATGTACCCGGAGGCGACCAGGGCAGTGGCCGCTGACCGCATCCGCCAGTACCGGGCCGAAGCCGATGCCTGGCGGCTGGCCCGTCTCGTCCGGGCGGCGCGCGCCGCCCGGACGTCCAGACATCCGTCACGCCCCAGCAGCCGTGCCGCGCCCGCGCACACCAGCACGGTTCCCTGCCGCCCCGCCGAGACCCGCGGCTAGAGCTCGAGCCGGAGGTGGCTGCTACGCTTCGACATATGCTCGCGGGCCGGACCGGGCTGTCCCCGGTGATGGTGGGGCGCGGCATGGAGCTGGCGCGCCTCCAACGAGCGCTGGCCGCCGATGAGACTCAGGTGGTGCTGGTCAGCGGCGAGGCCGGCGTCGGCAAGACCCGCCTGCTGCGCGAGCTGGCCGCAACCCTGCCGGTGGGCGCGCGGGTGCTGGCCGGGCAGGCGAGTCAGGGCGTGCCGGCGCGGCCGTTCCAGTTGCTGCTGGAGGCGATCGGCCCCAGCGTCTCCACATGGCGGCAGGTGCCCCAACGGCTCGCCGACCGTGAGGAGCCGCTGCGGCTGCTGCTGCGGCCGATCCTCGGCCATCTGGAGCCCTTCACCGACCGCGAGTACAGCCAGGAGGAGCTGCTCGGCGCGGCCGTCGCCCTGGTCGAGGACCTGCTCATCGGCACCGGCAGGGGGGTGCTGGTGTTCGAGGACCTGCACTGGGCCGACGCCCAGAGCGTCGCGCTGTTCGGCCGCCTGGCGCTGACGCCGGGCCTCGGCGCCCTGCTGGTCGGCAGCTTCCGGCCGGAGGCGGTCGACCGCAGGCATCAACTGGTCGCTACGCTCGCCGACGTCGGGCGCCAGCGCGAGATCACCCAGGTGGCCGTGGACCGGTTGGACCAGCACGCCGTCGCCGAGCTGCTGGCCGCGGTCTACGGGCACCCGGTGCCGTTCCGGGTCGCCGAGGCGATGCACCGACGCACCGGTGGCAACCCGTTCTTCCTCGAGGAGCTGCTGGTCACCGCCGGCGACACCGACCCGGAGCAGCTCCAGGACCTGCCGCTGCCGTGGAACCTCTCCGAGGCCGTCCTGCGCAGGCTCGACCACCTCGACCCGGCGCAGCTGCGCGTGGTCGAGGCCGCGGCCGTGCTCGGCGAGCGCATCCCCTTCGACCTGCTCGCCTCGGTGACGGGCAGCGACGAGAACGAATTGATCGACACCCTCCGCAAGCTGGTCGCCGGCGGCGTCGTCCTGGAGGACGAGCCCGACGTGTTCCGCTTCCGTCACGCCCTGACGCGCGAGGCGATCGCCGGCGAGCTGCTCGGTCGCGAGCGCCGCCGCCTCCACGAGAAGGCCCTGGCCGGCCTGCACGAGGCCGGCTCGACCGACTGGGCGGCGATCGCCTGGCACGCCCGCGGGGCCCGGCGCTACGAGGACCTGGTCTCGGCGGCGCGCGTCGGCGCCGCCAGCTACCTCCAGCGGGGCGCGAGCCTGGAGGCGCTGCGCCTGGCCGAGGAGGGGCTCAGCGAGGCGGGCGACGACCCCGAGCTGGAGATGCTGGCTTCCAAGGCGGCCTGGCTGGTCGGCCTGATCGACATCGCCATCGAGCACGGCGAGCGCTGGCACAGCATCGCCAGGCAGGCAGGCCGGCCGGAGGACGAGGTCGGCGCGCTGATCCACCTGGCCCGGCTCTACTACGAGGCCGAGGACCGCGAGCGCCAGTGGGAGGCGGTCGAGTGGTCCGACCGGGCGCTGGAGCTGAGCGAGGAGATCGGCTTCCGGCCCGCGCGCGTGACCGCGCTGGTCAACAAGGGCTCCGCCCTGATCGAGCAGCCGGGCCGTCGCCAGGACGGCATCGAGCTGCTGGAGCGGTCGATCGCGGAGGCGGAGGCCGCCGGCTACGACCTGCTGCTGTACCGGGCGCTGCACAACCTGCTGTGGGGCACGCTCGGGGAGTGGCCTCCGGAGCGCAGCCGCCAGATGCTGCGGACCCTGCACGACCTGAGCGAGCGCAACGGCCGCGGTGGCGCCCTGGGGAAGCTGCACCTGCTCGCCATGGAGATCGCCACGGTCGAGGGTGACCTGGCCACGGCCAGGGCCGCTCTGGAGGAGGAGCGGGCCGTCGCCGAGCTGTCCCAGCCGGCCGCCGACGAGATACGGGCCGGCGAGCGCCCGCTGGCGCCCGCCCGCCGGCACCTGGAGGCCGCCCTGCTCGAGGCCGAGGGCAACCACCCCGCCGCGCTCGACGCCTACCTGGAGGCCGGCGGGGCGGAGGGCCAGCGGACGGTGCCACTGCGCGCCGACTGCCAGCTCGGCGCCGCGCGCTGCCTGGTGGCCCTCGGCCGCTCCGAGCTGGCCAAGGCGCACGCGCGGGCAGCCGAGGAGCTGCTGGCGCGCTGGCCGGGCTGGCGCCGCGACGAGGCGCGGGCGCTGCTGGTACGGCTGCGCGCGGTGCCGCGGCGCGGAGCCGGCCCGCTCACCCCACGGGAACGCGAGGTCGCCCAGCTCGTGGCCGAGTGCCTGAGCAACGGCGAGGTGGCCAAGCGCCTGTTCATCTCCACCAAGACCGCCTCGGTGCACGTCTCCAACATCCTCGGGAAGCTCGGGATGAGCTCGCGCGCCGAGATCGCCGCCTGGGCGGTCGGCACTGGGCTGGCCATGGTCGGCCAGGGACAGCGATAGACCCCAGCCTCCGTACAATGGCGGTTGGCCGGCTTCCGAGCGATCGAGTGTTCATTGAAGCGTCTGCTGTTGCTGCGTCACGCCACCACCGACCACACCGGGAAGCGCCTGTCGGGCTGGACTCCTCGCATCCACCTGGGCGAGAAGGGCCTCCAGGAGGCGCGCGCCCTGGCCCAGCGGCTGGCGCCCGTCGAGCTCCACGCCATCTATTCGAGCCCGCTGGAGCGCTGCCAGGAGACGGCCGCGGCGGTGGCGGAGCCCCGGGGTCTCAAGGTCTCCACCATTGAGGACGTCGGCGAGGTCCGCTATGGCGACTGGACCGGCAAGGAGCTCAGCGAGCTGGCGAAGACGGACCTGTGGCGGACGGTCCAGTTCCATCCCTCCGGCGCCCGCTTCCCCGAGGGGGAGTCGATCCACGAGATGCAGACGCGCGCGGTGCTCGCCTGCGAGCGACTGCGCGCGGCCCACCCTGGCGAGACCGTCGCGGTGTGCAGCCACGCCGACGTGATCAAGGCCGTCGTCGCCCACTACCTCGGCATGCACCTCGACCTCTTCCAGCGCCTGGTGGTCGGCACCGCCAGCGTCACCGCGCTCGGCTTCGGGCCGGTGCCCTACCTCCTGCGGCTCAGCGACTCCGGGACGACCCGCGACCTCAACCCGCCACCGGAGCCTCGCGAGCAGCCAGAGACCAGGGAGCAGGACGATGCCTCCGCATGACCTCGACCCGGTGACCCGCCTGACCGCGGACGCGATCGGCGAGCCGGGCGCGCGGACCTTCCTGCTCCAGGCGGCGTCCGGGCTCCAGCAGATCACCCTGCTGGTCGAGAAGGACCAGGTGCGGGTGCTTGCCGAGCGGGTGATCGCCTGGCTGCCCGAGCTGGCCGCCGAGAACCCAGAGGACCCCGGCGAGGTGCGCGCGGCCGAGGCCGGCGACCTGAGCCTGAACGAGCCGGTGGATCCGGATTTCCGGGTGGGGCAGCTCGCGCTGACCTACGACCGCGACCGGGACCGGGTGGTGGTGATCGTCACCGAGCTGGTCCCCCAGGACGACGACCTCCCGGAGCCCACGCAGGAGGCCAGGGAGGTGCGGCTGTGGGTGACCCGCGCGCAGCTCCGGGTGATGGCCCGCCATGGCGCCCAGGTGGTGCAGCAGGGCCGGCCGCCGTGCCCGCTGTGTGGCAACCCGCTCGATCCGACCGGCCACGTCTGCCCCGCCCAGAACGGCCACCGCCCGACCGTCGTGTGACGTGAGCGACGCCGCGGCCCTGGAGCTGCTGACCGAGGGCGAGCTGGAGGTGCTCGGCCGCATCCCCTGGGCCTCCAACGCCACCCTGCTCGCGCGCGTCTGCCGCCGCGAGGAGACCAGCCTGGCGATCTACAAGCCGCGGCGCGGCGAGCAGCCGCTCTGGGACTTCCCGGACGGGACCCTCTACCGCCGCGAGGTGGCCGCATACGTGGTCAGCGAGGCGCTCGGCTGGGGCCTGGTGCCGCCGACGATCGTCCGCGGCGGCCCCTTCGGGGTCGGCTCGGTGCAGCGCTACGTCGAGGCCGACGCGCAGCTCACCGCCTTCGAGCTGGTCGAGCACGGCAACCAGGCGATGCCGCTGATGGCCGCGTTCGACGTGGTGATCAACAACGCCGACCGCAAGGGCGGCCATTGCCTGGCGGAGACGGTGGACGGGCGGGTCTGGGCGATCGACCACGGCGTCTGCTTCCACGAGGAGCCCAAGCTGCGCACGGTGCTGTGGGATTTCGCCGGCCAGGCGCTCCCGGCGGGCGTCGTCGCCGATCTCGAGGAGCTGGCGACCACGCTCCGTGACGGCGCGTTTCGGCAGAAGCTGCGCGGCCTGCTCGAGCCCGACGAGATCGCCGCGCTCGGTGTCCGGACCTCGACGCTGGCCCACGCGGGATGCCTGCCGCTGCCCAGCGGTCGGCGACCATATCCCTGGCCATTGGTCTGACCAGCGCATCTGCGGCGATTCCCAGGCAGACTTCACCAAACAGGGAAAATGGAAGCAGTACGGCTTGATCGCCCCGCTCCAGGTGGGGATCCGCGGCGACCGTCTCCAAAGAGGAGGTCGATGTCTATGAGAAATTTGCGCTCAGCGCGGTGGATTGTTCTGGTATTGGGACTGATGCTCGTCGCCGCCGCGTGCGGTGGGGGCGGCGGCGGTGGCAACACCGGTAACAACTCCTCCAACAACATCAAGGAAGGCGGCACCCTCAACTACGCCGCCAACCAGGAGCCGACCGGGTTCAACCCCAACACCTCGAAGGACAATGGGACTTCGGTGCTGTGGGTGGTCAACCGGGTCTACCCGAGCGTGTTCCAGTCCCGCCCGGACTTCAGCGTGGTGATGGACAGCGACCTGAATGGACAGCGCCGAGCTGACCAATCAGGACCCCCAGACCATCACGTACAAGATCAAGCAGAACGCGGTCTGGTCGGACGGCACGCCGGTGAACGCCGACGACTTCATTTACAACTGGCAGAACCAGAACGGCAGCGACAAGAAGATCGACGCCGCCAGCACCACCGGCTACGAGGACATCCAGAGCGTCACCGGTTCGGACAACGGCAAGACCGTGACGGTGGTCTTCAAGAAGAAGTTCGCCGACTGGAAGTCGCTGTTCTCGCAGGTCATGGTTCCCGCGCATTACGCCAAGGCGCAGGCGGGCGGCTGGAACACGGGCTTCGACAAGAACCCCCAGAACATCCCGTCGGCAGGCCCCTACAAGATCGAGAGCTACACCCAGGGCCAGAGCCTGACGCTGGTGAAGAACGACAAGTACTGGGGCAAGCCCGCGCACCTCGACAAGATCGTCTACCGGTTCCTGCCCGAGTCGGTCACCCAGCCGGCCGCGCTGCAGAACAACGAGGTCGACCTGATCTACCCGCAGCCCCAGCTCGACCAGGTCCAGCAGGTCCAGCAGCTCCCCGACGTGCAGTACCAGATCAACTTCGGGCTGTCGTTCGAGTACCTCGACTTCAACTTCAAGAACCCGCAGCTCGGTGACCTCAAGGTCCGCCAGGCGATCGCCACCGGCCTGAACCGGCAGGAGCTGCTGGACCGCACCGTCAAGCAGTTCAGCTCCAATGCCTCCGTGCTCGGCAACCGCATCTGGCTGACCGGCCAGAAGGAATACCAGGACCACTCCGGCAACTTCGGCAAGGGTGACGTCGCCGCCGCCAAGCAGCTCCTCGAGGGCGACGGCTACACGCTCGGCTCCGACGGCATCTACGCCAAGGGCGGCAAGAAGCTCTCCTTCCGCTTCTCGACCACCGCCGGCAACCAGCTCCGCGAGACGCTGGGTGTGCTGTTCCAGGCGCAGATGAAGCAGATCGGCATCGAGATCAAGATCGCCAACGCGCCGTCGACCAAGTTCTTCGGCGAGAACCTGCCGAACGGCAACTTCGACATCGCGGACTTCGCCTGGGTCGGCACTCCGTTCACGGTCTCGGGCAGCAAGGCGATCTACGTCACCGGCGGTGGCGGCAACTACGGCAAGTACTCCAGCTCGCAGGTGGACTCGCTCTTCGACCAGGCCGTCGGCGAGCTGGACCCGGCCAAGTCCGCGGCGCTGGGCAACCAGATCGACCAGCAGATCTGGACTGACATGGCCACCATCCCGCTGTACACCAAGCCGACCTTCCTGGCCTGGCGGAACACCTACACCAACATCACCGACAACGCCAGCAACGTGGGCCCCTTCGTGGACGAGCCGCTCTGGGCGCAGAAGGCCTGAGACGGGAGGAGCCGGCGCTGATCGACCGTGGCCAGGGGCACCCGATCGCCCCTGGCATAGAAGTGGCCTGAATCACCCGATTGGGGCGTGAACACTTCAGCTCCTTCGGGTATGCCCTGTACGATCGAATGCACGCCACGGTCATTGCCGGTCGGCGGCCAAGGTGGGGACGGGGAACATGCGACGACGGGTCTGGGCTGTCCTGCCAGCGCTTGCGCTGCTGGCGGCAGCGTGCCAGACGCCCTTCACCAACCCCCCGTCGCAGGACGAGCCGAAGGGCGTTCGGCACGGCACCCTGCGGGTGCTCGATCAGGCCGACGTCGAGGCCCTGGACCCCGGAGTCGCCTATGGCGCGGCGGATCTGGCGCTGCTGCGCGGGATGGTCCGGACGCTGTACTCGTTCGACTCGTCGCGGCAGGACTCCAGCGCGCTGGACCCCGTCCCGGACCTGGCGAGCGGCCCGTACCAGATCTCGGACGACCGCCGCACGTATATCTTCACCATCCGCAAGGGCATCCGCTACGCCCCGCCGTACGACGCCACCGTGCAGGCGAAGGACTTCGTCTACGCGATCGAGCGGGAGTTCGACCCGCACCAGAAGGTCCGTTCGCCGAACCCCTACGCCAGCCTGATCCAGGGGTTCGCCGAGTACGCGGCGGGCAAGGCCAAGACGATCTCGGGCATGCAGGCGATCGGCGAGAGCACCCTGAAGATCACCCTTCGCCAGCCGGCGAGCGACTTCCCCAGCCTCCTGACGATGCCCTTCTTCTCCCCCGTCCCACAGCGGTACGCTCGCCGCTACCAGCTCGGCGAGGACTATGCCAAGCACCTGATCGCCACGGGACCCTACGCGCTGGCCAGGTACTCGCCCGGCGAGCGCATCGAGTTGGTCCGCAACCAGAATTGGGACCCGGAGACCGACCCGCTGCGCAAGGCATGGGTGGACAGGGTCGAGGTGACCATCGGCTCCAACGAGTCGGCCATCCAGGCGGCCATCGATCAGGGCGACGTCGACCTGAACCTGGACCTGACGCCGCCCCCCAACGCCGACCTCCAGCGGCTCGGCAAGGGCGGGGACCTCCAGGGGCAGTCGGGCATCAAGACCACCGGCTGCGTTCGCTACCTGACGCTCCAGACCGACAGCGGGCCGACCGCCAACCCGCTGGTGCGCAAGGCGATCAACCTGGCGGTCGACAAGCGCGCGCTGGTGCTCGAGCTCGGTGGGGCGTTCGCCGGCGAGCCGGCGTCGACCATACTCAGCCCCACCCTCGGCGGCTACGAGAAGTACCCCGACCCCTACAGCACCACCGACTCCCGCGGCGACCCGGTCGCGGCCAGGGCGCTACTCAGCCAGGCCGGCTACCCGAACGGGCTCACGCTCAACTACGTCGGCCCTTCCACCGGCAAGGGGCCGGAGGTGCTGAGCGTGCTGCAGACGTCGCTGGCGCACGCGGGGATCCGGCTGAACCCCAAGCTCTACAAGGGCTACAAGGTCTACACCGACTCCCTGCAGCTCCAGTCGAAGAAGGACGAGCACCAGCTCGGCCTGGCGCGTTGGTGCCCCGACGTCCCGGGCAACGGCGCCCGCTCGTTCATCGGCGTGCTGCTGGACGGGCGCAAGATCACCGCCAGGGCCAACAACAACTACGGCGACTACAACAACCCAGCGGTCAACGACATGATCGACCAGGCCTACGCGACCGAGGACCCCGCCGGCCGCAACAACCTGTGGGGCCAGATCGACCGAAAGATCATGGACGACGCGCCCTGGGTGCCGCTGATCTACGAGCGGCAGACGTACTTCTGGTCGTCCCGGGTGAAGCAGTGGCGGTTCTCGCCGTGGATCTCCAACCCGGACATCACCAACCTCTGGCTCGACCCGAACACGCCTTGACATCCTCTCCCGCCTTCAGGCGGCAGATTCCCGGGTGCCGCACTCACGCGACGCTCCGAGGGTTCACGCATGCGGCTCGAGGGCCTTGCCGTCTTGTGGGGACGACTGCGCGTGCTGTCTACCGCCTGCCCGGCGGCATCAACTCGATCACCTTCGCGGCGTTGGCGTCGGCGTGGGCCTGCTGCCCGCAGGAAGTGCAGGCGAACACCCTGCCGCAGCCGGGCCGGGACGCCGGGTCCCGGATGCCGCACGCCGCGCACGTCTGGCTGGTACCCGCAGGCAGGACCAGCCGCAGCTCCGACCCGAAGCTAGCCGGCCTGCTGATCCAGCTCCTGACCGCGCCGGCGGCGGTGCTGCTGGACGCCGCCAGCTTCCTCGCCTCGGCGGCCTTCATCGGCCGGATCCGCCGCCGCGAGCCGCCACCTCCGCCCGCCCGCGCCGGCGGCGGCATGCGCCGCGAGATCGCCGAAGGGCTCCGCTACGTGCTCGGCCACCGGCTGCTGCGCTGGACCGCGGCAACCACCGCCACCTCCAACCTGTTCGGCGCCATGACCGCCGCGATCCTCGTGCTCTACCTGGTCCGCCACTTCGGCATGAGCCCCGGGCTGATCGGCCTGGTGATGACCGTCGGCAACGCCGGCTGGCTGCTCGGGGCGACGGGCAACGCCCGGCTGTCGCGCCGGCTGGGCACCGGCAGGACCACCGTCGGCGGGATCGTGTTGTGCGGCCTCGGCGCGCTGCTGGTGCCGGCGGCGCCGGCCGGCGGTCCCGTCCCGTGGCTGGTCGCGGCCGAGTTCCTGCTGTCGCTGGGCAGCACCACCTACAACATCGGCCAGCTCCGCGTGCGCCAGGCGATCACCCCGCCCAGCCTCCACGGCAGGATGAACGCCACCATGCGCTTCATGGTCTGGGGCACGCTGCCGCTTGGCTCGGCGATCGGCGGCGCGCTCGGCCAGGCGATCGGCCTGCGGCCCACGCTGTGGATCGCCGCGGTCGCCGGCCTGCTGCCGGTCGCGCCGGCGCTGGCCTCGCGGATCTGGTCGGTGCGGAGCGTCGAGGAGGCGGTCGCACGCTTCCTGCCCGCCCCCGAGCCCGTCCAGCCCGAGGCTCCCGGACCGACCCCCTTAGCTGCCGGCTCGCACGTCAGCTAAGGGGAAATTCCCTTTTATGCGCCTACCTTAGGCTGGCAGGATGAGTGCCCCATGTCCGAACATGCACCCAACCGAGGGATACTCCACCGCGGCCTCATCGTGATGTGGCGCCAGGTCCGGCTTCGCCCGGTCCCGTTCGCGATCGCCGTGGCCGGTGCGATGGTGTACGCGGTCGGCATCGTCGGCCAGTCCTGGGTGCTCGGACAGGTGGTCGACCGGGTGGTGGCGCCCCGCTTCGACAGCGGCCACTTCCGCACCGGAGCCGCGGTCGCCGCGGCGTGCGCGATCGTGGGCGTCGGCATCCTCCGGACCGCCGGGATCATCTGCCGCCGGGTGGCCGCCAGCATCGCCGGCGCCAGGGCCAGCGCCATCCTGCGCGAGCGCCTGGCCGAGCAGTACCACTGGCTGCCCCTGCGTTACCACCACCGGCACTCCGCCGGCGAGCTGCTCTCGCATGCCGAGGGCGACGTGCACGCGGCCAGCGAGGTGATGCACCCGCTCCCGTTCGCCACCGGCGTGGTCACGCTGCTGGTGCTCGCGGCCACCTGGCTGGTGCTCACCGACCCGTACCTGGCGGCGGTCGGGCTGACGGTCATGCCGCTGACGATGGCGGTCAACCTGCTCTACCAGCGCAGGGTCGAGCACTGGACCACCCTGGTCCAGCAGCGGCTCGGTAAGGTCTCCGCGATCGCCCACGAGAGCTTCGACGGCGTCCTGGTGGTCAAGGCGCTGGGGGCCGAGCGCAGCGAGGGCGACCGCTTCGCCGTCGGGGCCGAGCAGCTCCGGGAGGCCAGGGTGGTGACCGCGCGCACGCGGGCTACCTTCGACGCCATCCTGGACACCATCCCGGGCCTGGCCACCATGGTGCTGCTGGTGCTCGGCGCCTGGCGCATCCAGAACGGCCAGCTCACCGCCGGGACCCTGGTCGCCCTGGTCAACCTGTTCGCCCTGATGGCCTGGCCGCTGCGGGTGATCACCTACGTGCTCGGCGACATGCCGCCGGCGGTGGCCGGCTACGAACGGGTCGACGCCGTGCTCGGCGAGCCGCGGCCGCCGTTGCCAGCCGGCGGCCAGCCGCTGCCGTCGGGCCCGCTCGGCCTCCAGGTCGAGCGGCTGCGCTTCGGCTACCGGCCCGGCGCCGACGCCGTCCAGGACGTCTCCTTCCGGCTGCGGCCGGGCGAGACCGTCGCCTTGGTCGGCCCGACCGGATCGGGCAAGTCGACGCTGGCGCTGCTGCTGGCGAGGCTCCTCCAGCCCGACGGCGGCGCCGTGCGGCTGGGCGGGGTCGACTTGGCCGGCATGACCGACGAGCAGTTCGGCGCCACGGTCGCGCTCGCCTTCCAGGAGTCCTTCCTGTTCTCGACCTCGATCGAGGACAACGTCGATCTCGAGGGCGTCCCGATCGTCCCCGGCGCGGTTCGCCAGGCGAGCCGGCTTGCGCAGGTCGACGAGTTCGCCCACCGCCTGCCCGACGGCTACGCCACCGTGGTGGGCGAGCGCGGCGCCACCCTGTCGGGCGGCCAGCGCCAGCGGGTCGCGCTCGCCAGGGCGCTCGCCCGCCGGCCGCGGCTGCTGGTGCTGGACGAGGCGACCTCCAGCGTCGACCCCGTGACCGAGGCGGCGATCCTCGCCGGCCTGGAGCGCTCCCTGCCGGGCACCACCACGGTGATCGTGGCCTCGCGCCTGGCCACCATCGCGCTCGCCGACCGGGTGCTGTACATGGAGGGCGGCCGCCTGGCGGCCGAGGGCAGCCACCAGGAGCTGCTCGCCACGGTGCCCGGCTACGCGCGCCTCGCCCGCGCCTACCAGCGGGCCGAGGCAACTGGCGGCCACGCCGAGGAGATGCCGGCATGACCGCCGAACCGGTCCAGGAGCCGCTGCGCCGGGGTCGGCGCGGCCGCGCGCGGGAGCCCGGCGTGCTGCGCCGCGGCCTGGCCGTCACGCCCGAGCTGCGGCAGGGCATCCGGCTCACCGTTTTGCTGGCGCTGCTGGCCGGCGCCGGCCGCATGGTCACGCCCGTGCTCGTCCAGCAGGTGGTCGACCATCACCTGTCCGGCGGCGAGTTCGGCGGGGTGCTGCCGATGGCAGCCGCCGGCGCGGTGGTCGTGGTATTGACGGCGCTGTGCGCGCGGGCCACCGGCCGCCGCCTGGCCGTCGCCGCCGAGCGCGGCCTGGCGGCGCTGCGGACCCGCACCTTCCGCCACATCCACGCGCTCAGCATCGCCCACCACCACGAGGAGCGCCGGGGGAGCCTGGTGAGCCGGGTCGTCTCCGACGTCGAGACGCTGAGCGACTTCTTCCGCTGGGGCGGGATCAACTTCGTCGTCGACGGCTCGCTGATGCTGGTCGCGCTGATCACCATGGCCGTCTACGACTGGCGGCTGACGCTGGTCGCGCTGGTCACCATGCTCCCGATCATCCCGCTGCTGCGCTACATGCAGCGCAAGCTGGTGCGCGCGTGGGACTCGGTGCGGGTGCGCGTCGGCGAGATGCTCGGCGCCCTGTCCGAGTCGATCATGGGCGCGGCCGTGATCCGCGCCTACTTGTCGCAGGGCCCCGCCCAGCGGCGCATCGCCAGCGCCATCGACCGGCGCGCCAGGGCCGAGATCCGGGCCGGCACCATCGGCGCGATCCTCTTCCCGATCAGCGACGTGTTCTCAGCGCTGGCCATCGCGGTCGCGTTGCTGGTGGGCATGGCGCTCGGGCCTGGCGGGGGCATGTCGACCGGCAAGCTGGTGGCCTTCGCGTTCCTGGTGTCGATCTTCCTGGAGCCGGTCGCCAACCTCACCGAGCTGCTGGACTACACGCAGCAGGCGATGGCCGGCTGGCGCCGCGTGCTCGACGTCCTCGACACGGCCATCGAGGTGCGCGAGCCCGACCCGGGCCTGGAGCTGCCCGGCGGCGCGCTCCAAGTGCAGCTCGAGCACGTCTGGTTCGCCTACCACGGTGGGCCGCCGGTGCTGCGCGACGTGAGCTGTCGCATCCCAGCCGGCACGCGGGTCGCCGTGGTCGGCGCGACCGGCTCCGGCAAGACCACCATGGCCAAGCTGCTCATCCGCCTGGCCGACCCGACCTCGGGCGCCATCCGCGTGGGCGGGCTGGACCTGCGCCAGGTCGCCACCAGCTCGCTGCGCTCGTCGATGGTGCTGGTCCCCCAGGACGGGTTCCTGTTCGACACCACCGTGGCCGAGAACGTCCGGCTCGGCCGTTCGGGGGCCGGCGACGCGGAGATCCGCGCCGCGCTCGACGACCTCGGCCTCAGCACCTGGGTCGACAGCCTCCCGGAGGGCCTCGACAGCGCGGTCGGCCAGCGCGGCGAAAGCCTGTCCGTGGGCGAGCGGCAGCTCGTGGCGCTCGCCCGCGGGTACCTCGCCAACCCGGGCTGCCTGATCCTCGACGAGGCGACCTCGGCGGTGGACCCGGCCACCGAGGTGCGCCTGCGCAACGCCATCGACCGGCTCACCGCCGGGCGCACGGCCATCACGGTGGCGCACCGGCTGGCCGCGGCCGAGCACGCCGACGTCGTGCTGGTGATGCATCGGGGCCGGCTGGTCGAGCAGGGCAGCCATGCGGAGCTGCTTCGAGCTGGCGGTGCCTACGCCAATTTGTACTCGAGTTGGCGTGCCAGCCTGGAGCAAACTGATGATCCGGATTCGGTCAAGATGTGGTAGGTTTGTGCGATATGCGAGCTACAGATCTTTCCCTTCTGCGCATCCCCAGTGCGCCTACGTTGACCCCTGACGGCCGGCTGGTCGCGGTCACGGTCACCCGCATCCGGCTCGACGACAACCTCTACCGCAGCGACCTCTGGGTCGCGCCCACCGACGGCTCGGCTGCTCCGAGCCGCTTCACCAATGGGCCCAGGGACTTCTGGCCGCGCTTCTCGCCCGACGGGCGCTGGCTGGCCTTCCTGCGCGCCGGCGAGGGCGACGACAGCAAGCCCCAGATCCACGTCATGCCGGTCTCCGGCGGGGAACCGCGGCAGCTCTGCGAGCACCCGCTCGGCGTCGAGCGGCTCTCCTGGAGCCCCGACTCGACCCGGATCGCGTACGTGGCCAGGGTCCCCGAGCCTGGGCGCTACGGCACCGACGACGACGTGCCGCCCGGCAAGGAGCCGCCGCGGCGCATCACCACCCTGCATTTCCGCCTGGACAACGTCGGCTTCACCTTCGACCGGCGGCCGCACGTCTTCGTGATCGACGCCGTCGGCCAGGACGGCGAGCCGTTGCGGATCACCCACGGCGACTACGACCACGGCGAGCCAACCTGGAGCCCCGACGGCTCGTCGATCGCGTTCGTGTCCGCGAGGCACCCGAATCGCGAGTACGACCAGCTCAGCGACATCTTCGTCGCGCCGTCCGGCGGCGGTGACGCGGTCCAGGTGACCCGGACGACGCTCCCCGTCAGCCGCCCCGCGTTCTCCCTCGACGGCGCCACCATCTGGTTCTGCGCGCCGTCCGACGACGAGGCGGCGCGCAACACCGGCCTGTGGTCGGTGGCGGCGGACGGCTTCACCGAGCCGCGCCGGCTCACCGAGGCGGAGCGCTGGGACGTCGACAACTTCGGCTCCGGCCCGCTGGAGCTGGACGTCGAGCCGGACGCCGTGACCACGGTGGTGCTCGACCGCGGCGCGGTGCACCTCTACCGGTTCCCGACGGGCGGCGGCGAGCCGCGCTGCCTGGTCGGCGGCCGCCGCCAGGTGCTCGAGCACGTGCGCGCCGGCGACGTGACCGCGGCGGTGGTCAGCGACGACCTGTCAATGGGCGAGGTCGTAGCCGTCCGCGACGGGCAGGAGAGGGTCCTCAGCGACTTCGGCGGGCAGCTCGCTCGCGAGGTCTCGCTGCGACCGATGAACGAGCTCACCACCAAGTCGCCGGACGGCTACCCGGTGCACGGCTGGGTGGTCAAGCCGGCGGGCACGCCGCCGTTCCCGGTGCTGCTGATGATCCACGGCGGCCCCTTCACCCAATACGGCTACCGGCTGTTCGACGAGGCGCAGGTCTACGCCGGCGCGGGCTACGCGGTGGTGATGGGCAACCCGCGCGGCTCCTGCGGCTACGGCGAGGCGCACGGGCGGGCGATCCGCTTCGACTACGGCAACCTCGACTCGGCGGACCTGCTGGCGCTGCTCGACACCGCCCTTGACGGTCCGGACCTGGACGGCGACCGCGTCGGCGTGCTCGGCGGCTCCTACGGCGGCTTCATGACGAGTTGGCTGGTCGGCCACACCAGCCGCTTCCAGGCGGCGATCAGCGAGCGGGCGTGCAACGCCTTCGACAGCTTCGAGGGCTCCAGCGACATCGGCTGGGATTTCCTGCGCGTCTACATCGGCGACGACCCCGAGCGGGTGAAGTCGCAGAGCCCGCTCACCTATGCCGACCGGATCGAGACGCCGATGCTGCTGATCCACTCCGAGGAGGACTGGCGCTGCCCGATCGAGCAGGCGCAACGGCTGTTCGTGGCGCTCAAGCGCCGCAACGCCGAGGTCGAGATGCTGGTCTTCCCCTCCGAGGGCCACGAGCTGTCCCGCTCCGGGCTGCCGAGCCATCGCGTCGCCCGCTTCGAGGCCATCCTGGATTGGTGGGACCGCCACCTGAAGCCGCGCGACGCCTGACGGCGGGTGCGCTAGGCTGCGACACTGGTTCCAGGGGGGAGGTTGCGGGCGTGGTCATCCTCAAGTCGCGGGACGAGATCGAGCTCATGCGAGAGGCGGGGCGTGTGGTCGCTCACGCGCTCGAAACGGTCAAGGCGGCGGTGCGGCCCGGCGTCTCGCTCCGTGAGCTCGACGCGCTCGGGGAGGAGACCATCCGGGAAGAGGGCGCCACGCCGTCGTTCCTCGGCTACCACCCCCACTTCGCGCCGAGCCCGTTCCCCGGCACGCTCTGCCTGTCGCCCAACAACGTGATCGTCCACGGGATCCCCGACCGCTACCGGCTGCGCGAGGGCGACCTGCTGTCGATCGACTGCGGCGCGATCGTCGACGGCTATCACGGCGACGCCGCGGTGACGGTGCCCGTCGGCGAGGTCGACGAGGCGGCCAGGCGCCTGCTCGCCACCACCCAGCGGGGGCTGGAGACGGGCATCCAGCAGGCCTGGCCAGGCAAGCGGCTGTCCGATATCAGCCACGCCGTCGGGCAGGTGGCGCACGCGGCGGGGTACGGGATCGTCCCCGACTTCGGGGGGCATGGCATCGGCCGGGTCATGCACGAGGACCCCAGCGTACTGAACGACGGCCGGCCCGGCAGGGGCCTGCGGCTGCGCGAGGGTCTGGTGCTGGCGATCGAGCCGATGTTCAACGAGGGCGGCGGCGCCTACACCGTCAAGCCCGACGGTTGGGCCCTGATCACCCGCGACGGCTCCCGCTCCGCGCACTTCGAGCACACCGTCGCCATCACCGCCACCGGCCCCCGCATCCTCACCCTCCCGTAGCCCCCTCCCGGCCTCTGGCTGCGCCGCGGGGCCTTCGCCTGCGCGCCCCAAAAGCCCCGAGGGTCCGATAGCTCCCATGGCTCTGCGCCTTTCTACGTAGAAAATCTGCCTGATTCTACGGAGTAGACGCGGATGCACGTCTTGTGCTGGGAGAGAGTGATCTCTATCATAACCCGCAGCCTGATCCTCCAACAGCAAGGGGGCGCTGCATGCGTAGGACCACACGCTCGACGGCCCGCCCGGGCCGGATCCTGTCGCTGACGGTTGCACTCGGCCTGGCCGCACTGCTGGTCGGCGCGTGGGCGGGCCCCGCGGCGGCCCATGAGGGCAAGCAGGTGGGCCGCTACCGCTTCGCGGTCGGGTTCGGGGACGAGCCCGCCTACGCCGGCCAGAAGAACAGCGTGCAACTGCTCCTCACCACGGCCGCCGGCAAGCCCGTCACCGACCTCGGGGACACGCTGAAGGTCATGGTGATGGTGGGCAAGCAGACCCAGGACCTCGCGCTGGAGCCGTTCTTCGAGGTCGGCGAGTCCGGCACTGCCGGCGACTACCGCGCCTTCTTCATCCCGAGCGCCCCCGGCAACTTCACCTTCCACTTCCACGGCTCCATCAAGGGCCAGAAGGTCGAGCAGGACTTCACCTCCGGCCCGAACAGCTTCAGCAGCGTCCAGGACCCCGTCCAGGCGGCCTTCCCCAAGCTGAGCCAGCCCTCGACGGCGCAGATCGCCCAGCGGCTCGACCGCGAGACGGCCCGGCTCGACGGCGCCGCCAACGCCACTGACCGCCGAGCCCGGCAGACGGCGAGCCGGGTGACGATCCTGTCGATCCTCGGGCCCTTCGGGCTGGTCCTCGGGCTCTTCGGCATGGTGATGACCGGGATCGCGTTGCGGACCGCGCGCCGCGCCCTGGCCGCCACCTCGTCGCGCCCACCGTTGCCGTTCCAGGAGGAAGCGCTCCGGAGCAGGGTGGAGGTCTGAGCCCATGTGGCGCCGAGCCGCCGCGGCCGCCGCCCTGGCCGGCCTCTGGCTGGTGGCCACCGGGGCCGCCGACCCGGCGGGTGCGCACGCGATGCTGCGTGGCTCCGACCCGGCGGGCGGGGCCTCGCTGGACCGGTCACCGGCCGCGGTGACGCTCCACTTCACCGAAGCGCCCGACCCGGCGCTGTCCCTGGTCCACGTGCTCGACACCGCCGGCCATGCGGTCTCGACCGGGCCGGGGGTGGCGGTCGCCGGCAGCCGGCTCCGCGCGCCCCTGCCGGCGCTCGGCGCCGGAACCTACACGGTGACCTGGCGTGCCGTGTCCCGCGTGGACGGGCACGTCTCCCAAGGTGCGTTCGCGTTCGGGGTCGGCCTGCCCGCCATGGCGACGCCTTCCCCGAACGCGGGCGCCGCCACCGACGCCCTCCAGGGGCCCGGGCCGCTGGCGGTCGCCGCCCGCTGGAGCTTCTTTTGGGGAATCGCGCTCCTGCTCGGGGCCGCCGCCACCGGCCTGCTGGTGTTCGACCGCCGCCTGCCGGCGCGAGCGGGACCGCTGCTGGGCGCCGCGCTGGCGCTGGCCTGCTGCGGCCTGGCGGTGATGACGATCGCGACCTGGGCCAGCGCCGGAGTCCCGCTCGGCCGCTTCCTGGGATCGGGCACCGGCCACTGGCTCGAGGCCCGCGGGGGCGCCGTGCTCCTGGCCACGGCCGCGGTGGCCGGCCTGCTGCTTGCCGGCTCGGATCGTGCTGAGGCGGCGCGGTCCGAGCCGGCGAGCCGTGCCCGCGCCACCGCCTGGCTGGTGGCGCTGGGCGTCGCGGCATCGGCTGGGCTGCTGGTCCACGCGCTCGCCGGGCACGCGGCCGCGCCCGGGCCGCTGCGCCTGGTCAACCTGGGCTCACAATGGCTCCACCTGCTCGCCGTCGCCGTCTGGATCGGCGGCCTGGCGTGGCTGCTGGCCGGCATCGCCGGCAGGCCGCGCGCGGAGATGGGCCGGGCGGCGGTGCGCTTCTCGAAGCTGGCGGCCTGGAGCCTGCTGGTCGTGGCGCTCAGCGGCTTGGAGCGCGCCGCCCAGCTCCTGGGCGGCTGGAGCCACCTGCTGGGAACCTCCTTCGGCCGCACGCTGGACGTGAAGCTGGGGTTGTTCGCCGTGCTGGTGGCCCTGGGCGCGCTCAACCGCTTCCGGGTCGTGCCGGCGCTGGCCGCCGGCAACGGCCGGCTGGCATGGCTGCGCCGCACGCTCAGGGGCGAACTGGTGGTGGCCGGCGGGGTCCTGCTGGCCGCCGCCCTGCTGAGCGAGCTGCCTCCCGGCACCGACGCCCCCGGCGCCCGGGCGGCCGCGCCTCCCCAACCGGCGGCGGTCCGGGCGAGCGGGGCCGACTACACCACCGCCGTGCGCGTCACCCTCCAGGTGAGCCCAGGCTCCGCCGGCCCCAACCGCTTCGTCGCCACGGTGGCCGACTACGACACGGGAAGGACGCTGTTGGCCGATCACGTCCGGCTGAGCGCGACGCTGCCGGCACGGCCCGACGTCGCCGCCGCGGAGCTCGACCTGACCCGCGCCGCCGACGGGAGCTGGCACGGACAGGGCGCCGTCCTCACCATCGCCGGCACCTGGGCGATCACCACGCTGGTCGAGCGTCCGGACGGTGGGGTCGAGGTCCCGATCGAACTGCGCGTGGGCGCCTCGCCGGCGAGCTGAGACTCGGTTCTCGCAGGTGGGCGAGCCGAACAGGGCGTACGGCCACAGGTTCCGCTAATGCGTCGGTAATCGGCGACTTTACAATCCCCCGCATTTTCCGCATACACTTCGTGACGACGAAGCAGGCAGGACCGCCCAACTAGACGACCGTCGGAAGCGCCGCGCGGCGCGCGTCACTCAGCCAACCTGACGCCGCGATCGAGGAGTCGGGAACCCCAACGGGAGCCCGGTGGATCGAGGTGCAGTCTCCATGGCCATTGCCGTGGTCTTCAGCGCGAAAGCGCTCACCAACCGGTCAAGGCTCCACCATGCCCGTGGTGGTGAGGCCGCGTGACCGAGCGGATCGAGTTCCTGATGCTCGGCCCCCTCGAGGCGCGCCGCGCGGGCCGCCCGCTGCGGCTCGGCAGCATCAAGCACCGGATGCTGCTGGCCAAGTTGCTGCTGCACGCCAACCAGGTGATCTCGACCGACGAGCTGATCGACACCGTCTGGGGCGAGCAGCCGCCGCCCACCGTGCGGCAGTCCCTCCAGAACCACGTGGCGGCGCTGCGCCGCGTGATCGAGCAGGCCGGCACCCCGGCGGGCCAGCCCCGCACGCTGCTCACCCGCGACCCCGGCTACCTCCTCCAGGTCGATCCCGACCAGATCGACCTGCACCGCTTCCGCCTCATGGTCGATCAGGGCCGCGCCGCGCTGGAGGGCGGCGAGCGTTGGACGGCCACCAAGCTGCTGCACGAGGCGGTGGCGCTGTGGCGCGGGCCGGTGCTCGCCGACGTGGTGGCGGCCGGCGTGAGCTGGCCGGAGCTGGCCGGGATCGACGAGCTGGAGATCGGCGCCATCGAGGCGCGGATCGAGGCCGACCTGGTCGCTGGCCGGCACGCCGAGCTGATCGGCGAGCTGGAGTCGCTGATCCGGCTGCACCCGCTGCGCGAGCACCTGCACGGCCAGATGATGTTGGCCCTGTACCGGTCGGGCAGGCAGGCGGATGCGCTCGGCGCCTACCGTCACGCCCGCCGCACGCTGGTCGACGAGTTGGGCATCGAGCCGAGCGTCCGGCTCCAGCGCCTGGAGCAGGCGATCCTGGCCCAGGACCCGGCGCTGGAGCTGCTGGGGCCGGCCCGCTCCGGCGACGACGAGGCGGGCGCGGCGCGGCCCGGCGAGGAGCCCGCCACGGCGGACTCCAGGCAGGGTGGCGACTCCGGCACCGCCGAGCGCAAGCTGGTCTCGGTGCTGTTCGCCGAGGTCGACGAGCCCACCGGCGACGCCGACGAGCGCGACCCCGAGGACGTGTCCACCATGCTGGACCGCAACCTCGAGCGGATGGGCGCCGAGATCTCCGGCTTCGGCGGCTGCGTGGAGCACGCCATCGGCGGCACCGCCATGGCCGTGTTCGGCGTGCCCCAGACCCGCGAGGACGACCCCGAGCGCGCCGTCCGAGCCGCCCTGGCCATCCGCGACGCGCTCGGCGGCGAGGTCGAGCTGCGCATCGCGGTCGCCACCGGCGAGGCGCTGGTGACCCCCGGCGGCGGCCCCACCCGCGTCGCCGGGGACCTGGTGACCACCTGCGCGCGGCTCCAGCAGGCGGCGCCGCCCGGCTCGGTGCTGGTCTCGGAGCCGACCGAGCGCGCCACCTCGCGGGTGATCAGCTACGGGCCGGCGAGCCTGCTGGCCCTGGCCGGCCGTGCCAAGCCGGTGACCGTGTGGAGCGCGCTGGAGCCGCGCAACCGCACCGGCGTCGACGCGCTCGCCGCCTCCCGCCCGGTGCCGCTGGTGGGACGCGACCGAGAGCTCGGCACGCTGCTGGACGCCTTCGAGCGTGCCCGCGTCACCCGCAGCCCGCAGATGGTCACCCTGGTCGGGCAGGCGGGCATCGGCAAGAGCCGGCTGGTGGCCGAGCTGTGGCGCGCCGTGGAGGCGGACCGTGAGCTGATCGCCTGGCGCCTGGGCCGCTCGACCCCTTACGGCGAGGGCGTCACCTTCGGCGCGCTCGGCGAGATCATCAAGGCCGAGGCCGGCATCCTGGAGACCGACAGCCCCGACCGGATCGACCGCAAGATCGCCCAGGCGACCGAATACGCGCTCGGCGGCGACCACGGCGGGGCGGCCTGGGTCAGCGCGCACCTGCGCCTGCTGCTCGGGGCGGCGGACGAGCGGTCGATCCAGCCGGCGCGCCAGGACGAGGCGTTCGCCGCCTGGCGGCGCTTCCTGCAATCGCTGGCGGCCCGACGGCCGCTGGTGCTGGTGATCGAGGACCTGCACTGCGCCGACGACGCGCTGCTCACTTTCATCCAGAGCCTGCTCGACCGCTCCGGCGGCCCGGTCGGCGACGTCTCCATGCTGGTGGTCATCACCGCCCGGACCGAGCTGCTGGAGCGGCGGCCCGACTGGGCTCGCAACGGCAACGGGCGCACCACCATGCACCTGGACCCGCTGTCGGCGGACGACACCACGCGGCTGCTCGGCGCGCTGCTGGCCCACCACCGCTTCCCGGGGGCGATCGGGTCCCAGCTCGCCGCCACCGCCGGCGGCAATCCGCTGTTCGCCGAGGAGTATGTGCGCATGCTGCGCGACCGCGGGCTGCGCGCCGAGGATTTCGAGGGGCACGAGGCGGCCCCGCCGGCGCTGGGGACCCCGCCTGGGCAGGAACGGCCGCGCGCGGAGCTGCCGCTGCCCGAGACCGTCCACGCCATCATCGCCGCGCGCCTGGACGCCCTGGACCCCGGCGAGAAGGCGGTGCTGCACGACGCGGCCGTGCTCGGCCGCGTCGGCTGGATCGGTGGCCTGGCGGCCATCGGCGGCCACGATCGCGACGACCTCCAGCGTTGCCTGAAACGGCTGGAGGCCAGGGACTTCATCTACCAGGCGAGCCGCTCCTCCATGGCCGGCGAGCGCGAGTACGGCTTCCGGCACGTGCTCATCCGCGACGTGGCCTACGGCCAGATCCCCCGTGCCGAGCGGTCCTCCAAGCACCGCCGGGCGGCGGCCTGGCTCGAATCGCTGTCCGCGCACCATGCCCCTGAGCGGCCGGAGCGGCGCGCCGCCAACCTCGCCGAGCTGCTCGCCCACCACTATGGCCGCGCGCTCTCGTTCGCCAGGGCCGCCCGCCGCACCGACGAGGACCTCGCGCGGCGCACCCGCGTGGCCCTGCGCGACGCCGGCGACCGGGTGACCGCGCTGGGCGTGCACGCCACCGCCGCCCGCTACTACGCCCGGGCGCTGGAGCTGTGGCCCGCCAAGGACCCGGACCGACCGGAGCTGGAGTTCCGCGCCGGGCGCGCCCGCTGCCACAGCGAGGGGACCGGCGCGGAGCTGATCGCCAGCGCCCGCGACGGCCTGCTGGCGGCCGGCAGGCGCGAGCGGGCTGCCGAGGCCGAGATCCTGCTCTGCCAGCTCGCCAGCGACCACGGCCGCGGCGGCCGGATCGCCCACGTCGAGCGCGCGCTGGAGCTGGTCGCCGGCGCGCCCCCGTCGCGCTCCAAGGCCGTGGTGTTGTACGGCTGCATGATGCACTCGAGTCTGATGGAGCGGCACAACGACGCCATCGCCCTGGCGCGCGAGCTGCTGCCGATGACCGTCGAGCTGGGCTTGCGCGAGGTGGAGGCGCTCGCGTTCATGACCAGGGGCATGGTCAAGGTGCTGATGAGCGGCAGCCAGGACGGGCTCGCCGACTTGGAGCGGGGCATCGCCATCGCCGAGGAGGCCGGCTCGATCAATCCGGCGAGCATCTACTCCAACCTGGCCGCGATGCTGGTGAGCCTGGGCGAGCTGCCGCGGGGCTTCGCCGCCTGGGCCGCGGCCGGGCGGGTCGCCGAGCGGTTCAACGCGCCGCGCTGGCTGCGCTCGATCGAGCTGTCACGCGTCGCCGAGCACTACTGGACGGGCCGCTGGGACGAGGTCGTCCGCCAGGTCGACGCGCTGGTGGTCGAGGCTGCCGCCGGCGGTGGCGACACCCAGGAGTGCCCCTGCCGCATCTGGCGCGGGCGCGTGCGGCTGGCGCGCGGGCAGGCGGCCGCGGCGCTGGCCGACTCGACCGCGGCGCTGGAGCTGGCCCGGGCGTCGGGCGAACCGCAGGACGTCGATCCGGCCCTGGCCTTCCACGCGCGCTGCCTGCTGGCGGCCGGCCGGCGCGACGAGGCGGCCGAGCTCGTCGAGGAGCTGCTGAAGTGCCTCGACCGCCGGCTGCTCAAGGCCGAGATCGGCATCGACCTGGGCATCGCCCTGACGGCGCTCGACCACCCGGTCCAAGCGCTGGACGGCGCGCTGGACTCACGCTGGCTGGAGGCGACCCGCGCGTTCGTGGCCGGCGACCCGCGCCGCGCCGCCGCGCTGTACGGGGCGATCGGCTCCCGGCCGGACGCCGCTGCCGCTCATCTGATGGCGGCGCGCGACCTGCTCGGTCGCGGCGAGGCGGCCGAGGCCAAGGCCGAACTGACCGCCGCCGTCACCTTCTACCGCGAGGTCGGCGCCAGCGCCGACCTGCAGGAGGCCGAGGAGCTGGTCTTCTCGCTCGCGTAGCGGACGCCCACCCCCCGGCGCTCCCGATCCGGGGGGCCTCGATGGGGGACAAAAGATAGGGCGTTCTACTGAGATGCGACGCCCCCCTCCCCGGAGTACAACTATGAGTGAGAGTGTTCCCTCTCGTCCATGAGAGGCGGGGTTCGGCTTGAACAGCACCACCTATACGCCGCGCGAGCGGCTCCTCAACACGGCCACGGCGCTCCTCGACAAGGAGGGCATCCAATCCGTTGGCATCAACCGGCTCATAGCGGAGGCCGGAGTGGCACTCATGACCCTCTACCGGCAGTTCGGGGACAAGGACACGCTCGTGGCCGCTTCGCTGGAGCACTGGAGCACCGACTGGCTCCAGTGGCTGACCGACCAACTGGACCGTCACGGTAAGGACCCCGAGGCTCGCTTCAACGGCCTGTTCGACGCGCTCGGCGACTGGTTCACCAGCGACCGTTTCCACGGCTCGTTCATCGCCAGCGCCGCGACCGAGCTGCGGGGCGAGCCGGATCACCCGGCCCACCGGGTGATCGAGGGTCACCGCCTGGCGGTGCGCCAGCTCCTCGAGGACCTCGCCAAGGCGGCGGGCTCCCGCACCCCGACCGAGCTGGCCACGCAGCTCCAGGTCCTGATCGACGGGGCCATCGCTACGGCGGCCTTCGACCGCAGCCGCGCCCCGGCCGAGGGCGCCAGGAGCCTGGCGCTCGCCGCCAAGGCCGCCGCCGCGGCGGCCTGATCAGCGGACGCCGGTCCCCGGCGGCAGCCCGCGGGGACCGGTGCTGGCCGCCAGCGCGACCAGCGCCAGGTGGCGCGCGGCCCGTGCGACCTGCGGCTGCCCGTCGATGAGCGCCCCCACCACCGCTCCCTCGAACAGCATCTGGAGTTGGGACGCCAGCTCGCCGGGATCGGGCGCCCCCACCTCCTGAGCCAGATCCTCCAGCAGGCGTCGCAGCGAATGGCGGTTCGCCGCGACCGCGGCGTGCGCCGGATGCCCGGGACCGGGCAGGTCGGCTCCCCCGATGAGGCTGTCCGCGACGCGTCCCTGGAAGTCGTCGCTGGCGAACCACTCCTCGAGCACGTCCCAGAGCACCATCAGGCGTGGCCCGGCGGCGCTCTCGCGCCGCGTGAGCTCGCCGCTCAGCCAGTCGAGCCAGCGCTCGGCGGCTCCGTTTCGTCTCTCGTTCCCGTTCACGTCCCGCCCACCGGTATTCGCGTCAGTGATGAACCGGTCGCTTGCTGCAAACGACGCAAGTCTCGCCTCATCCTCGTATTTCAGGAGGTGTGGCGCAAGCCCGCATCGGCGTGAACGTCCATCTGAGGCGCTCGACGAAATTTTTTTCTCATTGAGTGAGATTTAGGCCTTGATTTGATAGAGAGTGATCTTTATCATCACCTTGGGGTCCGCTCGATGGCTCGGGCCGCGGGGGTACCGGGCAGAGGCAGGCGGACACGAAGGGAGGCCCTCATGCTCGCGGCGCTCCGCCCGATGCTGGTCATGCTCGCCGCCGTCCGCCACGTGGCAGGGCTCGTGAGCCCTCGGCGACTTGCCGAGCACACGATCCACCGGTCCAAGCACTGGCCGAGTGACGGCATCATCCGCCAGGTGTACCTGGCCGCCGCCTCGATCGCCGTCGTGGCCCTGTTGACCGCCACCACCGTCAGCCCGCTCAAGATGGTCTGGGGCTGACCCTCTCCACTCCGCCCTCCAGCCGCTTCCGGCGGCGCGCTCGACAAGCGCGCCGCCGCAGCATTTTCGGGCGCAACCGGGCGGTGAAGCGATTACCCTTGAGACGACCGAGCCGTTGGAGCGTTGGGACCTCTTTTGAAACCTCCAGAGCCGTCCGATGGCTGATCCCGCCACGACGGGTGGCGCTGCCCAGCGCCAGGCCGAGCGCAAGCTCGTCACCGTCCTCCTCGCCGAGGTCGACGAGGCCGTCACCACCTGGACCGAGCTCGACCCCGAGGACGTCGAGCGCAGCGTGGCCGCTGACGTGGCACGCGTGCAGGCCGAGGTCGAGCGCTTCGGCGGCGTGATCGAGCAACGGGTCGGCGGCCGGGCACTGGCCGTCTTCGGCCTGCCGCGCACCCATGACGACGACCCCGAGCGCGCCGTCCGAGCCGCGCTCGCCATCCGCCAGGCGGTCGGCCTGGCCAGGGCCGGGGCCCGCACACGGGTCGCGGTCGCCACCGGCAGGGCTCTGGTCAGGCTCGGCGCGCGGGGCGCCGCCGGCCAGCGGGTGCTCGGCGACCCGATCACCACCTGCGCGCGGCTGCTCGAGGTCGCCCCACCGGGTGCCATCCTGGTGGCCGAGTCCACCGTCCGGGCCAGCGAGCGCACCGTGGCCTACGGGCCCGCCGGCATGGTGGCGCTGCGCAGCGGCGAACCGGCGGCGGTGTGGACACCGCTCGGCCCCGAGGGCGCGGCCGGCCCTGGCCTGCTGGGCCGGGGGTCGCCGCCGCTGGTCGCGCGGGGTGGCGAGCTCGGCGCGCTGCTGGACGAGGTAGCACAGGTGGTGGCGACCGGGACCCCCCGACTGGTCGCAGTGCTCGGCGAGCCAGGCATCGGCAAGAGCCGCCTGCTGGCCGAGCTGGCCACCACGGTCGAGACGGGCGCCCGCCCGCTGGCGTGGCGGCAGGGCCGCTCGCCGCCGTACGGCGCCATGGCGTTCCTGCCGCTGGCCCAGGTCGTCAGGGCCGAGGCCGCCATCCTCGAGACCGACACCGCCGAGCAGGCCGAGCGCAAGCTGCGGCGCACGGTGAACGCCGTCCTGAGCGAGCAGCGCGATCCGGAGGCGGTCGGCTGGATGACCGGGCAGCTCCTGCGTCTGGTCGGGGGCGCCGCCCAGGTGGGCGCGACCCGCCCGCTGGAGGACGGCGATTCGAGCGAGGAGATGCTCGGGGTCTGGCGGCGCTTCCTGTACGCGCTGGCCGGCAAGCGGCCGTTGGTGCTCGCCGTCGAGGACGCGCAATGGGCCGACCCGGCGCTGCTGGACTTCCTCGAGAGCCTGGCCGACCCGCAGCTGGCCCCGGCGGCCGGCTCGGCGCCGCTCCTGGTGATGGTCACCGCCCGGCCGGAGCTGGCCGAGCGCCGACCGCGCCTGGGCGGTCGCCGGCGTGCCGCCGGCACCACCATCCGGCTGGAGCCGCTGTCGGACGCCGACACCGCCGCCCTGCTGGCCGCCTTGCTCGACCACCACGGCCTGGCCCCGGAGGTGGGCCCGGAGCTGCTGGCCAGAGCTGGCGGCAATCCGCTGTTCGCCGAGGAGTACGTGCGCATGGTCAGGGACCGGGGCCTGAGCCTCCGGGCCCCTGGCGGAGGGACCCTGCCGGTGCCCGATACGGTCCACGGGATCGTGGCCGCGCGCCTGGACGCCCTGCCAGCGGCCGAGAAGGCGGTGTTGCACGACGCCGCGGTGCTCGGGCCGGTGGGCTGGGTGGGCGCGCTCGCCGAGATCGGCGGCCGCGACCCCGCCGACCTGCACGCCCGCCTCCGGCGCCTGGAAGCCAGGGAGCTGCTCCAGCTCGATCTCCAAGCGGCGACGGCCGTCCACGCCGGGTACGCCTTCCGGCACGTGGTCGTGCGCGACGTCGCGTACAACCAGATCCTGCGAGCCGAGCGCATGGACAAGCATCTGGCGGCGGCCGCCTGGCTGGAGCGGGTCGGCGCCGACCGGGCCGGCGAGCGCGCCGAGCTGCTTGCCTACCACTACCGGTCCGCGCTCGAGCTGTCGCACGCCGTCGGCGGGCAGGTCGCGGGCCTGGAGGAGCTGGCGCGAGCCGCACTGCGGGACGCCGGCGACCGCGCCGCCGCGCTGGGGCTGTACGCGGGCGCGGCCCGCTCCTACGCCGACGCGCTCCAGCTGTGCCCGTCCGACGACCCGGAGCGCGCCGAGCTGCTGCTGCGGCTCGGCCGCGCGCGCTGCCGCGGCGAGGGCACCGGCGAGGAGGCGCTGCTGGCCGCGCGCGACGCCTTCGGCGCCCGCGGCGAGCAGGAACCCGCCGCCGAGGCCGAGCTGCTGCTCGGCGAGCTGGCCTTCCTGGGCGGTCGTGGTGGCGAGCGGGCGGCCCACCTGGAGCGGGCGCGCGCGCTGGTCGCCGGCGTGGCGCCCTCGCCGGTCAAGGCCGCGGTCGCCAGGGGGCGCATGGCGCACCTGGCCATGGCCAACCGCCACGCCGAGGCGCGCGAGGCCGCCACCGAGGTCCTGGCCATGGCGCGCGAGCTGGGACTGCCCGAGCTGGAGGCCGACGCGCTCGGCACCATCGGGCTGGCGAGGGTGGACGCGGGCGACGCCGGCGGCCTCGCCGACCTGGAGGCGGCCATCGAGACCTTCGAGCGGGAGGGCACGCCGGGGATCTCCTGGCATCTCAACCTCGCCTACGCTCTGGCGGCACTCGGCGACCTGGCCAGGTGCTTCCAGACGTGGGAGGCGGCGGCGCGCCTGGCCGAGCGGTTCGGGTCCATGCGGGCGCTGCGCTCGATCCAGCTCCAGCGGGTCGCGGAGCACTTCTGGACGGGACGGTGGGACCAGGCCGTCGGCGTGGTCGACGCGCTGGTCGCCTCGCCAGGCGGCGAGGGGCACTACCTGGAGTGGGAGTGCCGGGTGTGGCGGGGACGGATCCGGCTGGCCCGGGGTGACCTCGACGGCGCGCTGGCCGATTCGGCCGCGGCCCTGGAGCTGGCGCGACGCACCGCGGACCCCATGGCGCTCAACCCGGCCTGCGCCTTCCGCGCCTGCGCCCTGCTCGCCGCGGGCCGGGAGGGCGCGGCCAGGGCCATGACGGGCGAGCTGCTGGCCGGCCTCGGCGGCAGCCTGCCAGGGGCGGAGCTGAGCGCCGACCTCGGCATCGCGTTGGCGTCGCTGGGGCACCCGCTGGCGCTGCTGGACCGCTGCGGCCTGCCGCCGTCGCCCTGGCTCGGCGCGGCGCGCGCACTGATCGTCGGCGAGCCGGCACGCGCCGCCGACCTCTACGCGAGGATCGGCGCGCGCCCCGAGGAGGCCGGCGCCCGGCTCGCGGCCGCCCGGCTCGCCCTCGGCGCCGGCCGCCACGCGGAGGCCGAGGCCGAGCTCGACGCCGCCGCGAGCTTCTACCGCGAGGTCGAGGCCCACGCGCGCCTCGCCGAAGCCGAGGCGCTCGGCCTGGCCTGACCGGACCCCTCGGCCAGGCCTGACCGTTAGAGATGCATTATCGGGACCATTTCGGGCAGCGCCGGCGGGGGGTAAATAGTGGCTCTGACCTGCAACGTTGCGGGATCGGTCCGATGCGAATAGCGTACGAGCGCCCGTTAAGATGGCTCGGCGCCGCTGACACGGCCCGAGCCCGGATCACCGGAGGGAACCCGATGACCACCCAGACCCTACCGCGCGACTGGTCGCTGTTGCTGGACGGCTGGCGCGTCACCCTCGAGGCGGACGGCTACAGCCCGAAGTCAGTGCGGACCTACGCCGCCGGCATGGCATCGTTCGCCGGCTGGCTGGTTGCCAACCATCCCGTCCTCGAGCCGCGGGATCTCACCCGAAACCACGTCCGCGGCTGGCTCGCTGACGTCCGCGTGCGCAACGGCGCCACCACTGCCGCCACCTACTACGCCGGTGTGCGCCACTTCGCCAAGTGGCTCGTCACCGAGGGCGAGAGCACCGGCGATCCGACCGCCGGCGTGCGCTCCCCGGTGCCGAGCGAGCCGGCGACGCCGGTGCTCTCGAGCGATGAGCTCAAGGCGCTCCTGGCGACGTGCTCGAGGACGACCTTCACCGGTGCGCGAGATGCCGCCATCATCATGCTGCTGGCGGACGGAGGGCTCCGGCTGGGCGAGCTGGTCGGGCTCCAGATCGATGACGTCGATCTCGGCGCCAAGCTCGTGTTCGTGATCGGCAAGGGCACGGGCCGCCGCGGCCCACGCCACCGTTCGGTCCCCTACGGCGTCCGGACGGCGCAGCTCATCAACCGCTATCTCCGCGCCCGCGAGCGGCATCCCTTCCACGCCTCGCCGGCGCTCTGGCTCGGCGCGTTCGACCAGCCAAGCCTCAGCCCGGAGACCGTCCGCCGGATGATCCGCCGGCGTGGTGGTGCAATCGGCATCAAGGTGCATCCCCACACCCTCCGGCACACCTGGGCGAGCGAGTTCCGCGCCGCTGGTGGCAGTGAAGGCGATCTTATGCAATTGGGTGGTTGGCGCAACAGAGCCATGCTTGACCGCTATGGCGCATCGGCCGCGGCCGGGCGGGCCGCCGATGCCTATCGGAAGTTGTCGCTGGGCGATCGGCTGTAGTAGCGGCATCTGCCGCTGTTCGGTACGCTGCCGCCTATGCTCCGCCCGATGTAGCCGGCGACCGAGAGCGGAGGGCATCACCGAACCGATCGGTTCGCGCGCCACGGAAGCCAGGGACGCGGCCATGCACCCCGAGGGGGGTTCATGTCCCTGTCCCCAGAGCAACGGGCACAGTCCGCGCAGCTCGCCAATCACGCCCGCTGGTCTCGGGTGGTCGACCGGACCCGTGAGACCGCCAAGGCGCGCGACCGCTTCCTCGAGCGCTTTGAGCGCGAGGCCCGGACGGAGTTCCCCGACGCCAGCGATGAGCAGGTCGCCAGGATGGCCGAGAGCCGCCGCAAGCTGTACTTCACCCGGCTGTCGTTCCTGTCCAGCAAGGCGCGCGCCGCCCGCGCCGCCCGCAAGAGGTCCTCATGAAACGCAGGAAGCGCCCGCAAGGGGCGCTCCCCGAGACGAGGAACCTGCTGACCAAGGCAAAGGCATCGTCTGGTCAGAGGGTACTACAGGGCGGCGACCGATGAGCTCGCGCGCGGTGCTGGCCGTCATTGCCTACAACCGTGAGCCGGACTGCGACCTGACGCCGCTCGAGTTCCTAGTGCTCGTCAACATCGCCGAGCACCACAACCAACAGTCCGGGCAGTGCAACCCCGGCACTGGCCTGCTGGCCAGAGAGTGCCGGATCGACCGTCGCAACCTGGACCGAGTTCTCATGACGCTCGAGGAGAAGAAAGCCATCCGTATCGAGCGAGGGCACCGGGGCCGCGGGCACAGTCACCAATACGAGCTCATGCCCCTAGAAAAGGCGTCATCAGCACGCCTTTTAGAAAAGGCGCAGCCGACCGAGAAAAGGCGTCATGAGGACCGAGAAAAGGCGTCATCCGAGCCTCTAAAAGGCGTCATGAGGACGCATGAACCTATGAACCAACCCCGAACCGAGGACCACCGTCAAGGTGGTACCGAGGTGAGGGGTGAGATCCAGCGATCGCGCTCGAGCTCGCCTGCGCCGTCGCAGGCTCCGGCTCGCCGCTCGCGCTCTGGTGAGCTGGGAGAGCAACAGCAACTGCAAGATCAAGAGCTCGCCCAGAATGAGGAGGACGGTGATGACGTGGAGTCGTTCCGGTGCGTGGGATGCGGCAAGGCGACCGCGGACGAGGAGCTGATGGAGGTGATCGACGGCCTCGCCTGCCGGTCCTGCTACCAGACCAGGACGCTCGAGCGTCTCGAGACGCTCCTCATGGGGCCGAACGGCCCCGCCCACGGCGACCTCGAGCGCTTCGAGCGCATCTGCGATCACCTTGATGTCGATCCGCAGCAGGCGCTCGAGGCCATGCAGAACGTCGGGATGATCGCGGCGTGCGACTGCGAGCCGGGCGCCTGGCGCCTGCGCGGCTACAACACCGACTGGGAACCATGCCCGAACCAAGGAAGGGGGACGAGCTTGACCGTCGCGGAGACCACCACCGCCGAGACCACCACCGCAATCGAGCTGATCGCCGGGCGCTGCATCGCCTGCGCCGAGCAGACGGACCAGGGCAGGCACACGTACGCGGACGGCGACGCGATCAGGGTCGCGTACGTCCATGACGCCTGCGCCGCGCCAGTGAAGGAAGGACGGAGATGACAGACAGCAGCGAGTGGACAGAGATCGGCCGGCTGCCGGTGACCAGCGGCATAGTGCTGGTGATCGACCCGAGCCGCATCCTCGACGGCGACATCGACGACGTGATCGGCGACATCCGCCGTGCGATCGAGGAAAGCGGCATCGTGACCAGCGAGCTGGGCGAGGAGTACGCCTACATGGTCCGCACCGACGGTGACGGCATCGTCGAAGAACGCTACAAGGATGAGCGGCACGCAGCCGAGCTGCGCGTGCGCTTCGAGTAGTCGGGAGGGCGCGGGGCCGCGGGCGCACCGAACACCGCGGCGCCGTACCCTCCCACCAGCTACACTGCCATGAACGTAACGAACGGCACCGGATCGGATTGACAGGTCGCGCTCACGGGCTCGGTGCCCCTCCGTCAAGACGGAAAGGGGCACGCCCCAATGGCACTGATCGACGATCTCCGCGTGCAGCGCGACGCGTTGATGGCAAAGCAGAAGGCCATCCTCGAGCGCGTCAAGGCCGAGCACCGGCTCGAGCTGACCATTGACGAGTGGTCAGACTTCCAGGCGCTCGAGGTCGAGCTGGTGGCCGTGCGCGACCGGATCACCGACCTGCGCGACCATGCGCACCGCGAGTTGTTGGCCGCGGGGGTGCATGTGGCGCGGCCAGTCCCGGTCGAGCCGGTGCTCACCAGGGACCAGTCGGTCGAAGCCTGGTGCCGGGCCCGCGGGCGCCGTGGCTTCGACCACGAGCCGAGCGATCGGCCGCCGAGCTTCGATCGCTGGCTCCGCGGCATGGTCACGGCCGACTGGTCGAACGCGCAGCTCGAGCGCTCCATGTCGGAGACCGCCGGCGCTGGTGGCGTGCTGGTGCCAACGCCACTGTCGAGCCGGGTGATCGACCTGGCGCGCGCCGCGATGGTCACGCAGCGGGCCGGGATCACCACGGTGCCGATGACCAGCCAGACGCTGAAGCTGGCCAGGCTGACTGGTGAATCCACGCCCGGCTGGAAGACGGAAAACTCGGCGATCACCGCGACCGCGGACCTGTCGTTCGATTCGGTCACCTTCACCGCGCGGACCTTGACGCGCGTGGTGACGCTCAGCGTCGAGCTGTTCGAGGACAGCGACCCGACCGCGGAGGGCGTGATCGCCAACAGCTTCGCCAAGCAGATCGCGCTCGAGCTCGACCGGGCGGTCCTGCGCGGGTCCGGTACGCCGCCGGAGCCGAAGGGCATCCTGAACCAGACCAGCGTGACGCTGACGGCGCACGGCACGAACGGGTCGACGATCGGGTCGCCCCCGGCTGCCGGGGTCATGGGCTGGGAGTTCCTGGCCCAGAGCGTCGGCGGGCTGCGCGGCGTCAACTTCGAGCCGAACGCGCAGGTCATGGCGCCGCGGACGGCGCAGTCGCTGGGGTTGCTGCGGGACACGACCAACCAGTACATCAGCCCGCCGAGCTACCTGGACGGCATCCCGCGGCTGCAAACCAAGACCGTGCCGATCACCTTGACGGTGGGTACCAGCACGGACACCAGCGAGGTCTACACGGGCGACTGGTCGCAGTGCATGCTGGGCGTTCGGACCGACTTCCAGCTTTTGTTCCTCCGGGAGCGGTACCTCGCGGACAACTTGCAGTACGCCTTCCTGGCGTTCTTGCGGGCCGACGTCCAGCTCGCCCAGCCCACGGCGTTCGCGGTCGACACCGGCGTCCGAGGCTGAGCCATGCGGTTCTGGCCGCGGGCGCAACCGTGGCGCAATCCGTGGCGCCAGCAGCAGCGCGCCGGCGAGCCGCTGACGCTCGAGCAGGTGCTCCGCGGCGACAACCCGGTGAGCGACGCGGGGATCACGATCACGCCCGAGACGGCCATGCGCCACAGTGCCGTCTGGGCGTGCGTGTGGCTGCTGAGCGACGTCATCTCGATGCTGCCGCTGCACGTGTTCAAGGAGGGATCCAAGCAACCGCTGCCGCTGCCGCCGCTGCTGCGCCAGCCATCGGCCGACGCCGACCTGGCCGACTTCCTGGCCATGACGATGACCAGCTTGTGTCTCCGCGGCAACGCCTACGGCGTGGTCACCCAACGCCACGGCGGATTGCTGCTGCCGCAGCAGATCGAGCTCGTGCATCCCGACGTCGTGCAACCCCCTCGAGTCGGCGCGACCGGCGAGGACAACGTGTACCGGGTGAACGGCAAGCCGTACGAGCCGGCCGACGTCTGGCACCCGCGGGCGTACCGCATCCCTGGCTCCAATGTGGGGCTCTCGCCGATCCGCTACGCCGCGCAGTCGATCGGGCTGGGGCTGGGCGCGGAGAGCTTCGGCGCGGCGTTCTTCGGCGACCGCGATGCTGCCGGTCCCGGCATCCCCAAGGGTTACCTGCAAAACGTCGCGCGCAAGATCGGCCCAGAGCAGGCGGCCGAGGTGCGCTCCGCGTGGTTCCAGGCACTCGGCGGCCGCCGCGACCTGCCGATCCTGGGCTCCGACTGGGCGTACAAGACCGTCTCCATCGCGCCGAACGAATCGCAGTTTCTCGAGACCACGCGCGCGAACGTGGCCGTGATCGCCCGCTACTTCCGCGTGCCCCCGGAGCTGGTGGCCAGCGAGTCCGGCAACAGCCTGACCTACGCGAACATGGAGAGCCGGGACCTGAGCTTCCTCGTGTACGGGGTGACGCCCTGGCTGACGCGCCTCGAGCGGGCGATCAACCCGCTGCTGCCGAAGACCCAGTACTGCAAGTTCGCGACCGGCGGGTTCGCTCGAGCGGCGCTCAAGCCCAGGTACGACGCCTACGGCGTGGCGTTGGGCAACGGGCAGACGCCGGGCTGGCTGACGGTCGATGAGGTCCGGGCGCTCGAGGACCTGGAACCGATGGGCGAGGCGCCAGGGTTCGGGGCGGGCTCGTGATGTTCCCCTGCGTCGACTGCCGGTACGAGACCCTGGACTATTGCTGCTGGACGGGCGAGTACTACCTGGTCACTGCCGCGGTCTGGCGTGCTGCCGGGATGCGCATGGCCGACCGGGTCGGTGGTGGCCACTTGTGCGTCGACTGCCTCGAGCGCCGGCTCGGCCGCGAGCTCGAGCCGGAGGACTTCCCGGACGACGGGTTGGTCAACACGCTCGGCTGGTGGAACACGAGCCCAAAGCTGCGTGCCCTGCTGCTGCCGCGAGAACGGCCCGCTAAGGCGCGTACGGGCGCGCAGGGTACGCGGGTGCCTACCCGGCCTGGAGGCGCAGGATGAGGGCGTGGTGGCGGCGGCTGCGCCGCTGGTGGCTCAAGTACCTAGGCGGCCAGCCATGACCTACCGCCCCTGTCTTGGCTGCGGCAAGGCCATCCGCACCGGGAGCCGCTGCCCCCGGTGCGCCGGCATCCTCGAGCGGCTGAAGTCCAGGCGCCGACCGCTTCGCAAGAGCAACGCGGCCAGGCTGAGCAACGCGCAATTAGTCAGCGAATGGCGAGCCAATTACGGGGACTGGTGCCCTGGAATTCCCTCCGGAAAAGAGGGTGACCATCCCGCGCATCCCTGCGCTGATTTAGTAGCTGACCATCTAATTCCCGTCGCCATTTCGCACGACGAATTCGGTCCGCGGAGGGTTATATGCAGGCGATCGAATTCGCAGATCAGCCGGACTAATTCGCAGCGCGAGCGCGCCAATTCACGGGGGCGGCGATTTTCTGACGCGACCACCCCGCCCCCGCCCCCCGTTCCAGCCCCCGTGCCCACACAGTTCGGCGGCGCCTAAATGGCAAGGGCCGGCGCAAAAGGCCTGGTCAGAGCCTCGCAGCTCGATCTGCGGGGGCTCCCGAGTGGTGGCGGCCGTCGGGTGTGCGCCTTCATTGAGAAATATGCCCGTGTCCCTAATGGGCAGGGCGCGCTGCGCCAATTCAAGGTCCGCGACTGGCAGCGCGAAATGATTTCCCCTATTTTCGACGAGCCGCGCCCGCGCCAGTCGCTTATTTCGATCCCCGCCGGCAACGGTAAAAGCACGCTGGCGGCGGCAATTGGGCTCTACGGTTTAATGGCTGACGGCGTGGAAGGCGCGCAGGTTTTAGTGATCGCTGGCGACCAGCGGCAGGCTGGAATTGTTTGGAATCAGGCGCGCCGAATGGTCGAGCTGAACCGCTCGCTCAAGGCGCGAATCCACGTCCTCAAGAGCGCATTGAAGGCGCCGCAGCATGACGCGATCTTCGCGCCGTTGCCGAGTTTGGCCGATGCGCTCGAGGGCTGGCGGCCGAGCCTGGTCATCCTGGACGAGCTGCACGTGGTGAGCACCGACGTGTACGAGGCCATCGCGGCGCGCCTCGCCAAGCAGGAGCACGGGCAGCTCGTCGCCTTCTCGACCCCGCCGCGGGACGGCAACACCGACGGGTCGGTCATGTGGAAGCTGGTCGAGAAGGGGCGCGACGGGTCGGACCCGTCGTTCTTCTTCCGGGAGTACGCCGCGCCGGCGGGGTGCGCGGTCGACGATGAGGAAGCCTGGGCGATCGCCAATCCTGGGATGGATGACCTCGTGCATCGGGATGCCCTGCGATCCACCTGCAAGACGATGCGCGAGAGCACCTTCCGGGCGTACCACCTGGGCATGTGGCCGACGCTGGAGGCGAGCTGGCTACCCGCGGGCGCGTGGGATCGGTGCGCCGCGGCGCAGGCCCGTACCGATGGTGCTGACGTCGTGCTCGCCCTGGACGGGTCGTTCAGCGGCGACTCCACCGCCCTCATCGGTTGCACGATCGAGCCGGTGCCGTACATCTTCGTCGTGGGGCTCTGGGAGCGACCTGACGGCCACCAGGGCGATGACTGGCGCGTACCGGTGTTCGATGTCGAGGACGCCATCCGCGAGGCGTGCCGGCGCTTGCAGGTCCGGGAAATCGCCTGCGACCCCTTCCGCTGGACGCGCACCATGCAAGTGCTCGAGGGCGAGGGGCTGCCGGTGCTCGAGTTCCCGCAGAGCCCTGCCAGGATGGCGCCGGCAACCGCCGGGTTCTACAAGGCGGTGGTGGATCGCGGGCTCCGCCAGGATGGTGATCCGCGGCTGGCGCGTCACGTGGCCAGCGCGGTCCTCAAGGAAGACAGCCGCGGCGCGCGCATCGTCAAGGAGTCCAGGCACAGTCAGCGCAAGATCGACGCCGCCGTCTGCGCGGTCATGGCCTACTCGCGGGCGGTCGCGCTGGTGGAGGAGTCGAGCTGGCTTGGGGTGTACTAAAGGGGGCGAGCCCTGGTGATCGAAGACCTCGATGACACTCCGCGCGACGTGATCGCGCTCTGCATCGCCTTCCAGACGGGCGACCTGGAAGGCGCCGGAGCCATCCTCAAGTCGGCCAACCTGCTGCTGCTGGTCCCGGCGTTCGCGGCGTTCGTGAATCAGCGGGGCCGGCGTGAGGCCGGGAGCATGGACGCTTGGATCGACCATCTGCGCGAGATGCTGCGGCGACGGTCCGGCCGGGACGGATGACCGGCCGTCCGGCGGTACGGGGCTGACGAGTCGCCCCTCCTATCCGGCCGCCGGACGCCTGCAAGCGCAGCGAGGGCGCTAGGACTGCGCCTCGTGCTCGATCACGTCGCGCAGTTCTGCCAGTGCTTCGGGACTGAGTAGCCTGCTCGCCCATCCGAGCACTTGCGCATCGGTGGCGCCGAGCGGGACCAGTAACATCTGAAACCCCGTCTCGTCCGGCGGGAGTGTCCTGAGCCGGACGCGGCGGACGAGGGACGAGACCTCGATAAACGGCTCCATGAGGTGATCGAGTCTGCACGGGCGGCCATTCATGGTCAACTTGGTCAGTGGCGGCCAGGTCCGGCCGAGGTGCTTGCAGTGCTGCCCTGTCTGGCCAGACTTGGCCGCATGACCAGCGCGAACGACGCGAACGACGAGCCGTTCCTGACCGAGCCGGAAGCGGCCGAGGTCATCCGCGTGTCCGCCCGAACGCTCCGACGCTGGCGCATCGCTGGCACCGGACCGCCGGTCGCCGGCTACGCCGGACGTCGCGCGCTGTACCGGCGCTCGGAGCTACTGGCCTGGCTCCGGCGGCAGCGAGGGCGGTAGGCCCGCGATCCTTCCGCGATGCTTGATCGCCCCCCCGGCGCCGCCCTCAGGCTCGTTGGCGTGCTTAGCGCCGGGGGATTCGCGTCCTGCTCGTGTCCCGTTAGAAACGCGCGGACGCTCGCGTTTGAGCAGGTCAACGCCCTGGTGGGGACAGCGCTCCCAAGGCATTAGAGATGCATTAGTCGCGCCTGCGAAGGTGCGGGCATGCGCTTCTCGACCCGGTACCCGAGGCACCTGTCGGCTCGCTCTCCCCGCGAGCGGGGCACGGTGCTCGGCCAATTCCTGTTGATCGCGATCACGATCGTCATCGGTGGGCTGCTCGCCATGGCCGTCACCCGGCACGGCGAGCCCGCGGCCACGGAGACCCCTGCTGCTCCGGAGGCCCAACCGCGGCCCACGAGTCCGCCGCCCACGGCGGGAACCCCCGCCACGGCGCCGGCGGCGAGCGCGCCCGCTGGAGGCACGCCCGCATCGTCCGGCACGCCCGCCGTGGGCGGCGGCAACCTCCTGGCCAACCCGGGCTTCGAAGAGGGCCTGGATGGCTGGACGGCGATCGGTGGCGCCAAGCTGGACCTGGCCAACGAGTCGCGCGAAGGGAGCCTGGCGCTCAGCCTGACGGCCGGAGGCGGCCGCGCACCTGGCGTGAGCGCCAGGCACGTGACCGAGTCCGAGGCGCACCGCTCCTACAGCGCCATCGCCTGGATCCGGACCGCCCGAGCCGGCACCACCGCGGAGCTGAACCTCGTCGAGTACGTCGGCCAGCGCCGCCTGTCCACCGACACCTCCGGCGCCGTGCTGCCGGGCGGCGACTGGCAGCGCCTCGAAGTCACCCACGTGACCCACCAGGCAGGCTCCGAGCTGGCCGTAGAGGTCGTCGTGCCCGACCTGGCCCAGGGGGCCGCCGTGGCGCTCGACGACCTCCAGGTCCGGCTCGGCTCCTCCAGCAGCGCTTTCACACCGGAGACGACCACCCGATGACCTCCCGTTCCCCCGCAGCCCCTCCTGGGAGGCCCAGAAAGGAAGGCAGGACGACCATGCGACCGCTCAGGTTCCTGCTCGCCGGGGGCACCGCGGCGCTGCTGCTGCTGCCGGCGGCGGCGCTGGCGCAGACCCCCCGCGCCGCGCTGCAGGACATGACCTGCACCGGCATCAACGCCGCCGGCACGGACATGCCGAAGAGCGCGACCCTGCGCCTGGAGCTCGTCGACGAGGACAACAACACCACCCTGGCCCGCCAGAACGTCACCACCTCGCCCGCCGGAACCTTCAAGACCACCGTCCGAGCCCACCTCAACCAGGTCGCGAGCATCCGCCTGACCGTGGCCACCGCCGACGGCAGGCAACTCGCCTTCGCCGACCACGCCATGGACCGGGACATGCCGATGTGCAGCCTGCCCTTCACCGGGGCGAGCGACTCGACGCCGCTGCTGTACGGCAGCGTCGCGCTGATGGCACTCGGCGCGATCGCGTTCGCCCTGGCCGCCTGGCGACTCCGCAAACCCGCGCCCGGCCAGGACCGGGCCTGACCTGATCCACCCGATCCAGCGGCCGCTGGAACGAAGAAAGGGATGCGCAGATGGCCGCCGCATTGCCGCCATGGTCACCGCAGCCGGTCCCGGCTACCACCCCCCTCGGCCCGGCACCCGATGCGGGACCGCGCTGGCCAGGCAGCCTGCGACGGCAGGCGGCGGCCATCCGCGCATCCCTGCGACGCGACAGCGGGCTGGACGCCGGCCTCGCGGGCGGCACCCCCACGCCGTCCGCGAGGCCGACCGGCCAGGCCACCGCGCCGGCCGTGAGGCGACCAGAGATGTCTGGGCCGGCGGGGCTTCCTCCGCCCCCGCAGTCCCGCCGGCCCAGCAACCAACCGATCACCTGGAACGAGGCCGAGCAGCGTGACGGCGACCGACTCGCCGCGATCGCCCACGAGCTCCGCACCCCCCTGACCAGCATCATGGCCATGTTGCGGACCGTCGAGCAGCGCGGCTCCCAGCTCGGCCTCGGCCAGGTGATCGACTACGCCAAAACCGGCCTCCAGCAGGCCACACGGCTCAACAACATGATCGACCAGCTCCTCGCCGGCGCCGAGCCGCGGCGGGCCACGCTCCAGCCCGACCCGGCGGAGCGCGAGCTGGTCGACGCCGCCGACCTCGCTCGCCAGGCGGGGCATGTGGCCAGCCTCACCTACCCGGGCAGGCCCATTGCGGTCGAGGTCGGCGGCACCTTGCTGGTCCGGGTCGACCCGGACCAGATCCTCGAGATCCTCGACAACCTGCTCGGCAACGCCGACAAGTACACGCCGCCCGGCACCCAGATCTGGGTGGAGGCGCGGCGCGTAGGCCGCACCGCCGTGCTGGCCGTCGAGGACGCCGGGCCGGGCGTGCCCGCCAGGGAGCGCGAGCGGATCTTCGAGCAGTTCACCCGCCTGGACGAGGGCCCGCTCCGTGAGGCGCGGGGTCTCGGCCTGGGCCTGACCATCGCCCGACAGCTCGCCCACGCCCAAGGCGGCGAGCTGGTCGCCGTCGACCCCGCGCGCCCGGCCACGGGCGCCCGCTTCGAGCTTCGCCTGCCGCTGGCGCCGATCCGCCGCCCCCGACCAGGGACGGCCCTCCCTCTCCCCTAGAGCGCCGGCCCAGGCCAGGCCGGGCGTGCCGCTACCCCCGCCGCCGGCACGCCCGGCCGCTCACGCTGGAGCCTCGCGTCCCGCCGTCAGCCCATCCTGGCGCGGCGGCGGAACGCCAGCGCCGTCAGCAAGAAGGTCACCGCGCAGAAGCCGATGCAGGCGGCCAGCCCCTTCAGCAGCACGGGCCCGCGGAACCCGAAGATGAAGCTGCGGGCGGCCTCCAGGATGTAGGTGACCGGGTTGATGGCGACGGCTGTCTTGAACCACCCGGTCATCAGGTTCCGCGGCAGCGTTCCCGGTGTCAGGAACAGCAGCGGGAAGAAGATGACGAAGGTCGTCTGGGTCGCGCGCACCGAGCCGGTCGCCAGCGCGACCGCCACGCTGATGGAGGCGAAGCCCACCCCGAACAGGACTGTCAGCCCCAGCAGGCCGAGCGCGCCCAGGACCTCGCCACCTGCGAAGCGCACGCCGATGGCCCAGCCGAAGGCGATCAGCAGGACGCTGTAGCCCACCACCGCGAACATCTCGCCGATGAGGGTGCCGATCACCATCGCGGAGCGATGCACCGGGGTGAGGCTCAGCTTGTCCCAGTAGCCGTTGGCGATGTCGAGCACCAGAGCGTTGCCGCCGGCGGTGTTGGCGGCGGCGAACAGCACCGCCACGGGAAGCTGGAAGGCCGGGTAGCTGGAGATCCCGAAGGCACGTTCGGCCACCTTGCCGAGCGCGCCGACCTGCACCACGAAGAAGAACAGCGGGATGAGCAACGCCGGGATGAAGGACTCGGGCTCGCGCAGCAGCGCACGGATCGAGCGGCCGGCCAAGGCGGCCACGTCCGACAGGTAGCCGGTCGGCGCCGCCAGGGTGCGCGGCTGGGACCGGTCGATCGGGCCGCCCCGCCCGGGCTCGCCGAACCGCTCCGTCGCCGCGGTCATCGGCTCGCCCCCTGAGCGGTCGGCACGCGCTGGCTGTCCTGGCTCGGCTGGCTCTCGGAGGAGGCCTGGAGGCGCCCGCCGGTCGCGGCCAGGAAGACGTCGTCGAGGGTGGGCCGCGAGATGCTGATCGGCCCGGTGCTGACCCCCGCCCGGTCCAGTCCGCGCACCAGCGCGGCGATCTTGCTGGCGCCGTCGGGGACGAACAGGGTGTAGCCCGACTCGGTGCCCCTGAGCTCGCCTTCGGGAAGCTCGCCGTTGGATTGCATCTCGAGGATCGCCACCCGGGCGGCGCCCGACTCGTGATCGCTCACGGAGACATCGATCACGTCGGTGCCCACCTCGGCCTTCAGCGCCTCGGGCGTGCCCTCGCGCACGATCAGGCCGCGGTTGATGATCGCGACCCGGTCGGCGAGATGGTCCGCCTCTTCGAGGTACTGGGTGGTGAGGAAGATGGTGGCGCCGAACTGCTCGCGCAGCTCGCGCACCCGGTCCCAGATGAGCGTCCGCGAGGTCGGGTCCAACCCGGTGGTCGGCTCGTCCAGGAACAGCACGCGCGGGCGGTGCAGCAGCGAGGAGGCCAGGTCGAGGCGCCGCTTCATGCCGCCCGAATACCCCTGGATCCGGCGGTCGAGGGCATCGACGAGGCCGACCAGCTCGGTCACCTCTTGGATCTGCTGGCCGAGCACGCTGCCCCGCAGGCCGTAGAGGCGAGCCTGGAGGGTGAGCAGCTCGCGGCCGGTCTGCTTGGGGTCGAGGCCCGCCTCCTGCAGGGCGACGCCGATCAGGCGGCGCACGGTGTTCGGCTCTCTGACGACGTCGTGGCCCAGCACGGAGCCGGAGCCGGAGGTCGGTTCGAGCAGGGTGGTCAGGATACGGACGGTGGTCGACTTGCCGGCGCCGTTCGGGCCGAGGAAGCCGTAGATCTCGCCTTCCTCGACCTCGAGACTGACGCCGCGAACGGCTTCGACCTCGTCGAATCGTCGGACGAGGTCCTTGGCGTGGATCGCTACAGACATGCGGTCGAGTCTAGAGGAGCCATGCGACATCGCCAGGGATTTACGGTTTGACCTGGTCACGCGCTGTGGCGGCGAAGCGGATGCGGTCGTCGCGGGTCTCCACGACCGGGTCGACGAAGCCGGCGGCGGCCAGGCGGGCGGGCAGCTCGGCTGGCGGGACCGGCAGGAACACGTCGCCGACGTGCAGCTCGCGCCGCTCGGGCGTGTCGGTGCCGTCGGTGCCGATCAGCACGCCCCCCGGACGCAGGACTCGCCGCAGCTCCGCGAGCATGCGGTCCTGCATCGGCAGGTTGGGAACGTGGTGCAGCATGGTGAAGCAGGCGACCGCCGAGAACCGGCCGCTCCGGAACGGAAGCGCGCTCGCGTCGGCGGTCACGACCTCGACGTTGCCCCCGGCCAGGCGGCGACCGAGCGCCGCCGCCAGCGGCTCGTCCAGCTCGACCGCGACCACCCACGGTGCACGCCGGCGCAGCACGTCGGTCACCAGCCCGGGGCCCGCGCCCACCTCGAGGACCCGGTCCCCCAGGTCACGCCCCTCCAGCACCCAGGGCGCGAGCACCCGCTCGACGAGCTCGCCCCATTCGGCGCTGGCGCACAGCCGCAAATGCTCCGGAGTCATGTGAGGAGTCTAACCCCGGCCCTCACCGGCCGGCCGCGTAGCCCTGGCGGCCCCGCGGGTTGGCGGCGGCGGTGAGGAAACCGCTCTCGGGGTCCCGGCCGACCGCGCACAGGCGGCCCAGCGCCCAGGGACCGGAGCGCTCCACCCGATGGCCTCGTGCCCGCAGCTCGTCGATCACCTCGGCGCCGAGGCGGTCCTCCACCGCCAGCAGGCCCGGTCTGGCCTCGCGCGGATAGAACGAGCTCGGGAAGTGCTCGCTGTGGAAGTTCGGCACGTCGATCGCGACCTGGAGGTCCATGCCGAAGTGCAGGTGGTTCAGGAACCAGGTGAGCGTCCACTGGTCCTGCTGGTCCCCGCCGGGGGTCCCGAAGGCGAGCCAGGGCTTGCCGTCGCGGAGGGCGAGGCTCGGAGTCAGGGTGGTGCGTGGCCGCTTGCCGCCCTCCAGGGAGCTGGGAACCCCCTCGGACAGCCAGAACATCTGCCCCCGTGTGCCCAGGCAGAACCCCAGCTCCCGGATCACCGGCGAGCTGTGCAGCCAGCCACCGCTCGGCGTGCAGGCGACCATGTTCCCGAAGCGGTCGGCGACGTCGACGTGGCAGGTGTCGTTGGCGTCGGGGTTGCCCCTGGCCAGGGTGGGCTCGCCGACGCCCATGCCCGCGGCCGGTCCGGCCGGCTTCCGCGCCTCGGCCTCCAGGACCTGTTGCGGGAGCTGGGGCTTCAGCCCGCCAGGCGAACCCGGCCGCAGGTTCAGCGAGGCGTCCTCGCCGACGAGCGCCCGGCGGCCGTCGGCATAGGCCCGGTCCAGCAGCTCGGCGACCGGGACCTCCACGAAGTCCGGGTCGCCGTACCAGGCCTCGCGGTCGGCGAAGGCCAGCTTGGAGCACTCGGTGACGGTGTGGACGAAGTCGGCGCTGCCCGGCCCCATCGCCTCGAGATCGAAGCCCTCCAGCAGGCGGAGCTGCTGGAGGAACACGGGTCCCTGGCCCCACGGCCCGGTCTTGCAGACCTGGACGCCGTGGTAGTCGACGGTGAGCGGCTGCTCGATCCCTGCGCGCCAGGCGGCCATGTCCTGGCCGGTGAGCAGGCCGTGGTGGCGGTTCCCGGTGGAGTCCATGGCGGCGGTGCCGGCCACGAAGCGGTCCACCGCCTCGGCGACGAAGCCCTGGTAGAAGGCATCCCTGGCGGCCTCGATCTGGGCGTCGCGGTCGCTGGAGCGGGCTTCGGCCTCATCGAGCAGCCGACGCCAGGTCGCCGCCAGCGCGGGGTTGCGGAAGCAGCTGCCGGCCCGGGGTACGGCGCCGCCGGGCAGGTACAGCTCGCCCGAGCCGGTCCACTCCTCGCGGAAGACGCGCTCCATGCTGGCGATCGAGTCGGCGATCCGGGGCACCAGGGGGTAGCCGCCCTCCGCGTAGCCGATGGCGTACTCGAGCACGTCGCGGAGCCGCATGGTGCCGAGCTGGCCGAGCAGCTCGAGCCAGCCGCCGACGGCGCCGGGCACGCAGGCGGGCAGCAGGCCGCTGCCGGGGATCAGCTCCAGGCCGAGGTCGCGGAAGTGCCCGATGGTCGCCGAGCGCGGGGCCACGCCCTGGCCGCAGATCACCAGGACGCCGTCGCGCGCCGCGCTGTACGCGAGGATGGGGACCTCACCGCCGGGGCCGTTGAGATGCGGCTCGACCACCTGGAGCACGAAGCCGGCGGCGACAGCGGCGTCGAAGGCGTTGCCGCCCCGCTCCAGCACGGCCATGGCGCTCGCGGTGGCGAGCCAGTGGGTCGAGGACACCATTCCGAAGGTCCCCCGTAGCTCCGGTCTTGTCCCGATCACTCCGCAGTCGGCTCCTTTACGACTTTGCTCACCTATAGCTAACTGCTTACTGAAAGCTCCCGCTTCTCGAAACTATTGGTAGATCGTTCGCAGTGCAACTGTATGCCCCGATCACCGATCAAGGGAGCGGGCAGATGAAGCGGTGGGCTTGGTGGGCCCGATCCACCGGGGCGCCCCCTTGGGGTTCCCCGGACCCCTCCATCACGACGCTCGGCTGACGCGCAAATCGCTTGACCGCTGGAGAGCGCCCCCCGACCATCGGATGCTGGCGGCGCCAGCGCGCCGCCGCGTCGACCCTGACCGGGAACCCACGAACCAGGAACGATCCGTCATGCTCCGCGCGACTGACCTCACCGTCGAGATCGGCCCCCGCCTGCTGGTGGCCGAGGCGAGCTTCACCGTCAGCCCGGGTGACGTGGTCGGCCTGGTCGGACCCAACGGCGCCGGCAAGACCACACTGCTCAGCACCCTGGCCAGCGCCGCCCGCGCGGGCGGCGCCCTGCGTGGAGCCGACCCCGCCGACGACCCGGGGCAGCGCGTCCCGGCGGTTGCGTTCACCGCGACGCTCGCCTGGCTGCCGCAGGAGTCCCCGCCGACGGTGTCCACCACCGGGCTCCAGCGGCTGCTGTCGGCCCGCGGGCTCGACCACGCCAAGCAGCGTCTGGAGGAGGCGCGGCGCCGCATCGACGCGAGTCCCGACCCGCGCGCCCGCGACCGCGCCATCAAGCGGTTCTCCAACCTCCAGGAGCGCTTCGAGGTGGACGGCGGGTACCGCGCCGAGTCCGAGGCCAGGCGCATCGCCGCCGGTCTCGGCGTGCCGACCGGTGGGCTGGACCGGCCGCTGGCGGGCCTGTCCGGCGGCGAGCGCCGCCGGGTGGAGCTGGCGAGGGTGCTGCTCAGCCAGGCCACCACGCTGCTGCTCGACGAGCCGACCAACCATCTGGACGCCGACGCCAAGCAGTGGCTGGCCGGGTTCCTGGCCGACTTCTCCGGCGGCATCCTGGTGGTCTCGCACGACCTGCCGCTGCTGGACTCCGACATCACCGCGGTGCTGGCGCTGGACCCGCACACCGCGTCGCTGGAGGGCTACCAAGGCACCTATACCCAGTACCTGAAGGAGCGCGAGGTCCGCGCCGCCTCGGAAGCGCGCCAGCGCAAGGTGGTGGAGCGCGACATCAAGCGGCTGAGCGCCTTCGTCGAGAAGTACCGCCACAGCAACGAGGCCATGGCGCGCCGGGCGATCGTCACCGAGCGCCGGGTCGAGCGCATGAAGGCGTCGCTGACGCCCACGCGGCGCGCGGGCCGCGGGGTGGCGGTGCGCTTCCCCGACCCGCCGCCGGTGAGCCGCATCGCCATGGAGGCCACCGACCTGGCCCGCTCCTACGGCGGCCCGCCAGTGTTCAAGCAGCTCGGGATCGACCTGGAGCGGGGCGAGCGGCTGCTGGTCCTGGGCCTGAACGGGGCCGGGAAGAGCTCCTTGCTGCGCATCCTGGCGGGCGTCGACCGCCCCGACGCCGGCGAGGTCCGCTACGGCCACGGCGCCGCGATCGGCTACTACGCCCAGGAGCACGAGGGCCTCGACCTCGAGTCCACCGCCATGGAGCTGATGCGCGCGACCGCGACGACCACCGACGACGTCCTGCGCGGCGTGCTCGGCCACTTCCTGCTCGGGGGCGACCCGGCCTACCAGCGGGTCGGCACCCTCTCGGGTGGCGAGAAGACCAAGCTCGCGCTGGCCCGCCTGGTGGTGGGGCGCCACAACGTCCTGCTGCTCGACGAGCCCACCAACAACCTGGACGTCCAGGCGGTCGAGGCGGTCCGCTCGGCGCTGGAGTCCTATGGCGGCGCGGTGGTGCTGGTCAGCCACGACACGCCGTTCGTGCGCAGCTTCGAGCCGGACCGCGTGCTGTTCATGCCCGAGGGCAGCACCGACGTCTGGGACGAGGAGTACCTCGACCTGGTCGCCCTGGACTGAGGGCCATAACGGGATCCGGGGGCCCCGGATGGGCCCTCGGCGCCGCTGCACAATCCGGATTGCCCGGCGGGAAACCCGCTCCGACCCGGGTGTTCAGGGCCCGCGATGCGCTACCCTCGCCAGGTCCACAGACTTCATCGAGGCGCGGGCGTCAGCAGGTGCCCGCCTGCTGCCGCAGCTTGCTGCCCCGGAGGTTTTCCCACATGGCCGACGCCAACCTGGTGCCGATCGTCATCGAGCAGACCAGCCGTGGTGAGCGATCGTTCGACATCTACTCACGGCTGTTGAAGGACCGGATCATCTTCCTCGGCACCCCGATCGACGACACCATCGCCAACCTGGTCATGGCCCAGCTCCTGCATCTCGAGGCCGAGGACCCGGACAAAGACATCAACCTCTACATCAACTCGCCGGGCGGGTCCATCACCGACCTGCTGGCGATCTACGACACCATGCAGTACGTGCGGCCGGACATCTCGACGATTTGCATGGGCATGGCCGCGTCCGCGGCCGCGGTGATCCTGTCCGCCGGGACCAAGGGCAAGCGCTTCGCCCTGCCCCACTCGACCATCCTGATCCACCAGCCCTCGGGTGGCGCGCGCGGCCAGTCGGTCGACATCGAGATCCAGGCGCGCGAGATCCTGCGCCTGCGGCGGGTCCTGGACGAGATCATGGCCGAGCACACCGGCCAGACGGTCGAGAAGATCTCCCGGGACACCGACCGGGACTTCATCATGAGCGCCGACCAGGCCCTGGAGTACGGGATGGTCGACGAGATCATCACCACCCGCCAGGTGGTCCCGGTGATCGCCTCCTCGACCGCACCGGCGGGCGTCTCCCGGCCGGCGGGGGACGGCGAGGGGCCGGCGCCGACCGCCGCACCGCCGGCTTCCTGAGCCCGGCGATGCCGCTCGCGCGGCACGTCGTCTTCGACCTGGACGGAGTCATCGTCGACTCCGAGCCCCTGCACGAGCAGGCCAACGACGAGTACATGGCGAGCCTCGGCATCCCGGTCGACGAGGCCCTGCGCGAGGACATGATGGGCCGCCGCGTCCGTGAGCTCACCGACGCCCTCGCCGGGCGGCTCGGCCGGCCGGCTGACGAGGTGTTCGCCGGGCGCGAGGCGATCTTCTGGCGGCTGCTGGAGCGCGACGGCCCGCGGCCCATGCCCGGCCTGGAGGCGGCAATCGCCAGGCTGTCGGGCGCCGGGCTGGAGCTGGCGGTGGCGACCTCGGCCACGCGCGCCTACGTGGACCTGGTGCTGGAGCGGCTCGGCGTCCGCGCCGCCTTCCGGGCGGTCGTCTCCGGCGAGGACGTCGCCAACGGCAAGCCCGACCCTGAGACCTACCTGCGTGCGGCCGCGCTGCTCGGGGCCGGCCCGGCCGACTGCGTCGCGCTGGAGGACACCTTCCACGGCGTGGCCGCCGCGCGGGCCGCCGGCATGCACGCCGTGGCGGTCCCCAACGCGCTCACGGCCGGGATGGACTTCAGCGGGGCGGACGCGGTGGTGGCCGACCTGGAAGCCGCCGCCGACTACGTGCTCGGGCCGTCATCCTAGACCGCGTCTGCCGCGACTACCGCGAGCGCTCCTCGATCCGCTCGACGGTGACGCCTCTGGCCTGGAGCCAGGCTTCCGCGCGATCGACCTCCTCGGGCGGGCCCGACAGCTCCAGCAGGAACCAGGCCACGCCGGCCTCGACGTCGACATTGGCGCGGTGGACGTTGACCACCGCCCCACTGGCGTGCGAGAGCCCGTGGAGGACCGGCTGCGTCACCAGCTCGGGCGGCAGCGAGCAGTGCACCAGGCGCCGGACCTCGGTCACGGCCGCACCGCGGCGTTCATGCTCCCCGAGCGGAAGCCCTCCAGGTCCAGGGTCACGTAGGCGAAGCCGAGCTCGCGGAGCCCCTCCACCAGGCGCCCGCGAACGTCCTCGCGGACCAGCAGCGGCAGCGCGTCGACCGGCACCTCCACGCGCGCGAGCTCACCGTGGTCGCGGACGCGCAGCTGCGCGAGGCCGAAGGACCGCACCAGCGCCTCCGCGCGCTCGACCCTGGACAGGCGCGCCGGCGTCACCTGGATGCCGTAGGCCACCCGCGAGGCGAGGCAGGCTGCCGCCGGCTTGTCGTGGGTGCGCAGGCCCATCCGCCGCGACGCCTCGCGCACGTCCCGCTTGCTGAACCCCGCCGCCACCAGCGGCGTGCGCACGCCGCGCTCGGCCGCGGCGCGCTGGCCGGGTCGCCAGTCGCCCAGGTCGTCGGCGTTGGTGCCGACCGCCAGGGCGAGGCCCTCCGCCTCGGCCAGCGGCGCCAGCACCTCGAACAGCTCGGCCTTGCAGAAATAGCAGCGATCCGGGCCGTTGGCGAGGTAGCCGGGCCGGTCCTGCTCGTGGGTCGGCACCACCACGTGGCGCACGCCCAGCTCGGTGGCGAACGCACGCGCGTCCTCGAGCTCGCGCTCGGCCAGGCTCGGCGACACCCCCGTGGCGGCCACCGCCCGTGGACCGAGCGCCTCCACGGCGGCGGCCAGCAGCAGGCTCGAGTCCACCCCGCCGGAGAACGCCACCATCAGGCCGCCGGTCGCCTCCAGCTCGCGCCGCAGCGCCAGGCGCTTGCGCTCCAGGTCGTCCAGGACTTCCAGGTCGTCCATGCTCGCCATTTTGACATCCTCCCCGTCCTGAACGGCGGGGATTCCCAGGACGCTCATGCGGCAGCATCCTTGAGGGGTTCACGCATGCGGCTCCTTGCGGGCCTCGCCACCTTCCGGTGACTGTGCGTGCTGCTACCCGCCTGTCCGGCGGCAATCCGTTCGATGTTGCGGGCGGCGTTCAGGTCAGCATGAGCCTGATGGCCGCAGGTGGTGCAGGCGAACACCCGCCCGCAGCCCTGCCGGGACTCCGGGTCGCGCGTCCCGCAGGCCGAGCAGGTCTGCGACGTGCCAGACGGCGGAACAAGCCGCAGCTCGGACCCGTGCCGTGACGCCTTGTAGGCGAGCTGGCGGCGACGCTCCCCGGGGGTGTTGTCGAGGATGCTCCGATTCAATCCCGCCTTCTGGTGGACGTTGCGACCCGGGGCCTCAGCGGTGCCCCGGACAGACCGGGTCATGCCCTTCACCCGAAGGTCCTCGATCCCGACCCAGCCGTGGCGTTTGGCGAGATCGGTGGTGAGCTTGTGGGTGAAGTCCAGCCGCCGCCTGGCCTGCCGTGCCTTCAGCTTGGCGATCTCGGCGATCGTGCGGCGCAGCCGGTTCGAGTACCACCCGCCGTGGTGGCGCTTGGCCCAGCGGACCTGCCGGGCCTTGCGAAGCTCCAAGCCGAGCAGACGCCGCTGCTCCCCTGGTGTGAGGGACGGCCGCATCAGGCGAGGCTCGGGCTCGTCGGAGACGAACGCCGAGCAGGCCACCCCGAAGTCCACCCCGCAGCCCGGCAGGCCGTTCAGCGCTGCCGGCTTGGCACCGGTCGCCACGCCGAAGGCGATGTGCCAGCCGAGCCCGTCGCGGCTGATCGTGGCGTTGCGCACGGTCCCACCGAGGGGGCGCGACAGCCGAAACCGCACCCAGCCGACCTTCGGCAATCGCACCTCCGCCCAGCGACGCGACAGCTTGCGGACTTCGACCGCCTGCCCAGGGAACGGCACCGACAGGCCAGCGCCTCGCTTGCGGAATGCGGGCGGTCCGGCCGGATGGTCGTGGCTCCACCAGTTGTCGTAGGCGCGGTCGAGCTGGCGAAGGACCTGCTGGGCGGACTGCGCGGGCAGGTCGGCCAGCCACGGCAGGTCCGCGCGGGCCTGGGTCAGGTCGCGGCACTGCCCGGTGGCGCGGAGCGTCACCCCGCGCTGGCGCCAGGCGAACTGCCGCTGCGCCAGCGCCAGGTTCCACACCGCTCGGCACGAGTGGCCCCACCCGGTCAGGCGCTCGGCCTGCTCGGGGGTCGGGTAGGCGCGGTAGCGGCGGCCAGCATCAGCGCTCATACCTCAGCATACTTGGCCTATGAGACAAAATGGCGTCTCCTCACGCAGGCTGCGCCAGGAGTTCCTCGATCTCGCCCGCCACTACTGGCAGGGCCGGCTGTGGTCCGCCTCCTACTTCGCCGGCTCGATCGGCGGCGCCCAGACGTGCTGTGGGCCTACATCCAGCAGCAGAACGCCCGACCTGAACCGCACCGCGACCGGCAGGCCATCCCTTCACCACCACCCTGAAGGACGGCGCACTGAGACGGAAATTGGTAGGCAGGCGAACGGGCGGGCCCCACAGGGGCCCGCCCGTTGCCGCAGCGCGCTGCCGGTTTGGCCGAGACTCAGAAGTCCATGTCGCCGCCGCCGGGGGGGGCGGCAGGCGCCTTCTCCTTCTCGGGCTTGTCGGCGACGACCGCCTCGGTGGTGAGGAACAGCCCGGCGATCGAGGCCGCGTTCTGGAGCGCGGACCGGGTCACCTTGGCGGGGTCGATGATCCCCGCCTTGAGCAGGTCGACGTACTCGCCGGTGGCCGCGTTGAGGCCATGGCTGGCCTCCATTCCACGGACCTTCTCGACCACCACGCCGCCCTCGAGGCCGGCGTTGACGGCGATCTGCTTCAGCGGCTCCTCGAGCGCGCGGCGCACGATCACCGCGCCGGTCGCCTCGTCACCGACCAGGTCGACCTTGTTCAGCGAGTCCTGCGCCCGCAGCAGGGTCACGCCGCCGCCGGGGACGATGCCCTCCTCCACCGCCGCGCGGGCGTTGGAGACGGCGTCCTCGATGCGGTGCTTCTTCTCCTTGAGCTCGACCTCGGTGGCCGCGCCGACCTTGATCACGCCCACGCCACCGGCCAGCTTCGCGAGCCGCTCCTGGAGCTTCTCGCGGTCGTAGTCGGAGTCGGTGTTCTCGATCTCGGTCTTGATCTGGTTGATGCGGCCCTTGATGTCGTCCTCGCTGCCGGCGCCCTCGACGATGGTGGTCTCGTCCTTGGTGACGACCACCTTGCGGGCACGGCCCAGCAGGTCGAGGCTGACGTTCTCCAGCTTGAGGCCGACCTCCTCGCTGATGACCTGACCACCGGTGAGGGTGGCGATGTCACCGAGCATGGCCTTGCGGCGGTCGCCGAAGCCGGGGGCCTTGACCGCGACCGACTTGAAGGTGCCGCGGATCTTGTTGACCACCAGGGTCGCCAGTGCCTCGCCCTCGACGTCCTCGGCGATGATCACCACGGGCTTGCCGGTCTGCATGACCTTCTCCAGCACGGGGAGCAGGTCCTTGACCGCGCTGATCTTCTGGTTGGCGACCATGATGTAGGGGTCCTCGAGGACCGCCTCCATGCGCTCGGGGTCGGTCACGAAGTAGGCGGAGATGATGCCCTTGTCGAAGCGCATCCCCTCGACCGTCTCCAGCTCGATCCCGAAGGTGTTGGACTCCTCGACCTGGATCACGCCCTCCTTGCCGACGGTGTCCATCGCCTTGGCGATGACCTCGCCGATCTCGGGGTCGCCAGCCGACACGGTGGCGGTGTGGGCGATCTCGTCGCGGGTCTCGACGTCCTTGGCCTGGTTCTTGATGGCCTCGACGGCGACCTCGACGGCCTTCTCGATGCCGCGCTTGAGGCTCATCGGGTTGGCGCCGGCGGCGACGTTGCGCAGGCCCTCACGGACCAGCGCCTGCGCGAGCACGGTGGCGGTGGTGGTGCCGTCACCGGCGATGTCATCCGTCTTCTTCGCTACTTCCTTGACCAGCTCGGCGCCGATCTTCTCGTAGGGGTCCTCGAGCTCGATCTCCTTGGCGATCGAGACGCCATCGTTGGTGATGGTGGGAGCGCCCCACTTCTTCTCGAGCACGACGTTGCGACCCTTGGGGCCCAACGTCACCTTCACAGCGTCGGCGAGCTGGTTCATGCCCCGTTCGAGCGCCCGGCGGGCGTCCTCATCGAAGGCAATGATCTTCGGCATGCGCGGCTACCTCCCTCACGGTGGGCCTGCCTGATTCGCGTCACTCCTGGGTCCGGCCCTCGGCCGCGCAGCATGTTAGCACTCATGACAGTCGAGTGCTAAGGGCCTTTCTCGGCGAACTCGCGAAGCGTCGCGACCGCTCGATCGCGCAGGCCGCGCGGGCGCTCGCAGGGGCGGATCAGGTCCGCGACCAGCTCCCGCAACGGCTCGATCACCCGTGGGTCGGCGCCCACCGATTCGAGGTCGGCCACCAGCGCCGCGACCTTCGCGGCCATGGCGGCGAGCGCCGGCGCGGGACCGGCGCGATCCGGCCCGCCGAACGCCGGCTCCGGGAGGGCCTCCAGCTCGCGCGCGAGCTCGCCGGCACGGCGGCGGTAGGCGTCCAGACCGGCGGTGATCGCCGCCCCCTCCTCCCCACCGACCTGGGCGGGCAGGGAGCGCCAGAAGCGCCGGCCCTGGCCGGTCCTGGCGACCGGTGGCACCGGCGGGACCCGCTGCCTCGGCAGCTCGACCGCCGGACGCAGGTGGGGCCGGAACGCGAGCAGCGGCATCGCGTGGCTCGGCTCGGCGCCCTCCACCGAGAGGAGGCCGCCGCGACCGGCGCCGAACGGGATCGGCACGGCGTCGGGCTCCGCGGCGGGCCAGGCCCACCCCTGCGGAACCTCGACGGGCTGGGTCACGCGGTGCAGGCGCCCGTCGCGGTTGACCACCACCGTGTCCAGCGCCACGAACGCCGTGAAGCGCGAGAGCACGCCGAAGTCCAGGGAGGTGCGCACGATGCGCCGCTCCAGGTCGGCGTCGTGGGCCGTGCCGATCGCGTAGCGGTCCTCGAGGTCGCGGACGTGCGCGCGGGCCCAGACCTTGGCGAGCGCGCCGTCGCTGGCCGGCGCCACCGGGACGGTCGCGCGCCAGCGCTCGCCGCCGGCGCCCCGCCCGCGCAGCGCGAGCGCTCCCTCCGGCTGGCCCCGGTAGCGCCCGCAGACCACCAGCGGGGCGCCGGCCAGCAACGCCGGTAGGGGGGACGGGGTGACGGATCCCGGCTCCACGGCCAAGCCGTCGGCCTCCAGCTCCAGGTCGGTGACGACCGGCGTGCCGATCCGCTGGCGGACGCGGTCGAGCGCCTCATCCAGCCGGTCCTCGGACTCGACCAGCTCGCAGGCGCCACCGCCCGCGATCGCCAGCCGGCGCAGGAAGCCCTCGTTCACGGCGGTATCGATGCCGACCGCGTAGACGCGCACGCCGCCGAGCCGGGGAGCCAGCAGCCGCAGGATCTGGTCCTCGTTGCCGACCTGCCCGTCGGTGACCAGCACCAGGATCCGGTCGCGGCCGGCCTCGGGCGGGCCGAGCTGGTCGAGCGCCGCGATGAGCGCGGCCGCCATCTCGGTGCCGCCGCGGGCGCCGAGCCGGGCCAGGAACTCGACCGCGCGGAACCGCTCGCGGTCGCTCGCGTGCCGCGGGGCCCCGTCCTCGAGACCGGACGGGTGCTGGAGGTCGCCGGCGAACGCGAGCAAGGTCAGGCGGTCGCGCTCGCACAGGCTGTCCACCAGGCGGGCGGCCGCCCGCCGAGCGGCCACGATCTTCCTGCCCGCCATGCTGCCAGAGCGGTCCAGCACCAGCGCGACGTCCCTGGGCCGCGCCGCCCCCGCCGGCGGGGGCATCACCGTGAGCACGAACGTGCCGCCCTCGCCCCGCTGGTCGGGCACGGCCAGCGCCGAGGTGTCCACCGCGCCGGAGCCGACCTGGAGGCGCAGCACGAAATCCCGGTCGAGCCGCTCCCCCGGCTCGGCCTGGAGCACCCGCACGCGGCCGCCAGGCCCGTCGCGCTCGGAGCGCACGATCGCGTGCAGGCTGGAGCGGATCGCGCCGACGGGAAGGCCGGCCGGGTCGACCTCTGCCCGCAGGTCGAGGCGCACCGGGCTCGGGAAGCCCGGCAGCAGGACGGGCGGCGTGATCCGCGAGGCGTCGGGGACGGCGTCGGTGTCCGGCTGCACCCCGTCGCCCGCCGGCAGCCACCCCAGCGGCGCCCCGGGGATGTAGCGCGGGGCCACCACCAGGGGGAAGCGGAAGGTCGCCTCGCCCTGGTCGTAGGGCAGCGGGCCGAGCATCACCAGGCGCACGCTGGCGCGCTCGCCGGGCAGCAGGTTGCCGACCCGCATGGTGAAGACGCCGGGCCGCTCCTCCTCGGCGATGGCCGCCATCCTGCCGGCGGCCAGCGCCTCGTCGTAGGCCGCGCGGGCCTGGGCCCGCTCGCGCAGGGCCCCCTCGACCACCCGGTCGCCCGCCTCCATGCGGAACTCGGTGACCGCGGCGCGGTCCGGCAGCGGGAACACGTAGGTCGCCTGGAGCGGCAGGTCGAAGCGGTTGACGAACGTCTGGGTGAGGACCACCTCGGCCAGCAGGCCGGTGATGCGGGCGTGGACGCCCAGGGCTTCCAGCGGGAGGTTGCCCCGCTCGGTGACCAGCGTCCCGGCGCCCGGCTCGTCGCCGGTCGGCCGCCCGCGCGCGATCTCCTCGTCGCCGAGCACTGGCAGGACCTGCCGTCGACCCATGTCCTTCATGATCGCTCCCTTCCGCGGCGCACCAGGTCGAGCAGGGGGCGGGCCGCCTCCCATATCGCCGCCACCTCCCCATCCCCCAACCTTCGCGCGCCCTCCACCAGCAACATCACCCCATCCCCCAACCGCACCCCCTGCATCGCCACCACCTCACCCGCCGCCTCGGCCTCGAGGGCGGAGACGGGGGCCTCCACCCCGGCGGCCGGGGCCGCGGAGGCGGGGACTGGGGCCGCGGAGGTGCGGGCCGCGGAGGTGCGGGCCTCCGCCCCTGGGGCCGGGGTGTCTGTCGCCAGGGCCGCCGCCGTGGGCTGGTCGGCTTGCTTCCAGAAGGCGCGGCGGGGGGTTGCCACCGCGGTCACCACGGGGGCGGTGGCGGGGTCCTCTGCGGGCGGGATGCGCGCGACGCGCTCCAACTGGGCGTTGGTGGCGCCGGCGAGCTCGCGCTGGATCCGGGCCAGCGAGAGGCCGTCGGCCTGGAGGCGCTTGATCGCGACCAGCTGGAGAAGATGCCGGCGCACGTACAGGGCGGTGCGGCCGCGCATGGCCGCGGGCCGGTCGACCAGCCCGATGGTCGTGTAGTAGCGGATCGCCCGCTGATCGGGGACCTCGCGAACCCGACCGCTGACCTGGCCGTCGTAGTCCACCGACAGCGCCGCCCCGACCCGCTCCGCGAGCTGGTCCAGGGTCCAATACGTGCCCGACGCGCGGGTCACCGCCGATCCGGCCATGCGCGACATGATGACAGTGATATGTGACAGTGTCAACTGCCCTTCGTGCTCGCCTCCCGTGCCTTGTCCTTTCTCCGCCCTTACGCCCGGCTCACAGCACGTTCAAGCTGGTTGCCTAGGATCTGCGCGCCATGAATTCACCGATCCTCCGCACCTGGGCGCTCGCCCGGACATACCGGCGAGGGCATGTGCCCGTTCCCGTCCTGCACGACGTCCATCTCGAGGTCCACGCCGGCGAGTGGGTCGCCATCCTGGGGCCCTCCGGATCCGGCAAGAGCACCCTGCTGAACATCCTGGGCCTGCTCGATCAGCCCGACGCCGGCGTGTACCAGCTCGCCGGCCTGGACGTCAGCGACCTCGGCGACGGCCGCCGCGCCGAGATCCGCAACCGCTACATCGGCTTCGTCTTCCAGCGGTTCAACCTGCTCGCCCGGACCACCGCGCTGGAGAACGTGGCCGCGCCGCTCCTCTATAGGGGCACCCGCCGCTATAGGGGCACCCGCCGCTCGGAGCGGCTGGCGCGCGCCCGCGCCGCGCTCGAGCAGGTCGGGCTGGGCCCGCGCGCCGATCACGACCCCGGCGAGCTGTCCGGCGGCGAGGTGCAGCGGGTGGCGATCGCCCGCGCGCTGGTCACCGAGCCCGCCGTGGTCCTGGCCGACGAGCCCACCGGCAACCTCGACGCCGCCTCGGGCGCCGAGATCCTCGACTTCTTCGGCCGCCTCCACGAGGCCGGCCGCACCCTGCTGATGAATACCCACGACCCGAACGTGGCCTCCCGCGCGCAGCGCCGCCTGATGCTCTCCGGCGGCAGGCTCGTGCCGGTCTGACCTCGAACCATCCAGCCGTCCTCCTATTGGAGCACCGCCATGACCGACAGCCAACAGCCGCACGAGCCTCCCAGCCCCTGGCAGGTAGGCGGCCCGCCCCCCCTTCCGGCCCAGCCCCAGGGGTCGGCCGACCAGTTCCCCACCGCGCCCATCCAGGCGGACCAACCGCCGTTCCCGGGTGAGGTGCCCACCTACGACCGCGGCGAGCCCGGCGGCGGCCGGCGCGCGGTCGCGCTCGCCGCGGTGATCGCCCTGGTCGTCGGGCTCGGGGCCGGCTTCGCGGTCGGCCGCCAGACGGCGCCCAAGGGCGCGACCTCGCTGGCGCAGGCGATCCAGCTCTCCAGCGCCGGCAAGCTCCCGACCGGCGACCTCAGCTCCGTCCGCGGCAACCTCGGTGGCGCGTTCCGTCGCGGGCTGGGCGGTCAAGGTCAGGGAGGCAACGGGCAGGCCACGCCGGGAGCCGGCGGCCAGGGCAACGGTGGCGCCAACAACGGCGCGAACGGCACCGGCGGCGGCTTCCTGTTCGGCGGCCAGGGCAACCGGGGCATCCAGGCGACCGTGAGCTCGATCTCCGGCGACACGCTCACCCTGGACACCCCCGCTGGCCAGCTCCGCGTCCGCATCGGCCCGAACACCAAGATCCAGAAGGCGACCACGGGCGCCAAGTCGGACATCACCCCGGGCAGCCGCGTGGTGGTCAACTTCGACCTCGGCGGCGGCGACAGCAGTGACGGCTCGGTGGCGGCGTCCAGCATCCTGGCCGAGGGCCAGTCGCAATGAGCGGAGGGCAGCCGGGGAGCCCGCGGGGGCGCCCGGGACGCCGCGCGGAGGCCTGGAGTTGAGCCCGGGACGCCGCGCGGAGGCCTGGAGTTGAGCCCGCGGCGCCGGCGCGGGCGCCGGCTGCTGGCGGCCGGGATCGCGGTCGTGGTGGTGGCCGGCGGTGCCGCCGGCTACCTGATCACCCGCGACTCCGGCGGGGACACCACCGCGCAGCCCCAGCTCCAGACGGCGACGGCGCGCAGGACCGAGCTGCGCCAGACGGTCGACGCGCAGTTCACGATCGCTCGGAGCCAGTCGTTCACGCTCAAGGCACCGTCCGCCGGAACCGTCACCAAGATCCACCTCACCGAAGGCAAGGCGCTGCCGACGCTCCAGCCGCTGTCGAGGTCAACGGCGAGGCGGTCTACGGCATCCCGAGCGCCACGCCCTTCTACCGCGACCTCGCCGAGGGCGACAGCGGCGACGACGTCAAGGCGCTCCAGGCCGCGCTGCGCAGCGCCGGCTACGATCCTGGCGATGCCGACGGCGACTTCGGCAGCCAGACCGTGACCGCGCTCGAGGACTGGCAGGTGGCCAAGGATCTCGACGAGACCGGCAAGCTCGCGCTCGGCGGGTTCGTGTCGTTCCCGCCCGGCTCGATCGTGCTGGACCTGCCGATCGCCGTCGGCGACCGCCTCGGGGCGGGCGGCACGCTGGCGACAGTCGGCGGGGCCCGCGCGATGGTCGCACAGGCGGACGTCGGCCAGCAGGACGTGGTCCAGCTCAAGACCGGGCAACAGGCCGAGCTGACCTTCGACGCCATGCCCGACAACCAGGTCGGCGCCAAGGTGACCACCATCGCGCTGGACGCCGAGCCACAGGACTCCACCGCCGGTAGCAGCAACCCGGTGGAGTACTCGGTCAAGCTGGCCCCGACCCGGCTGCCCTCGAGCGTGCGGGCGGGCATGACCGGGCAGGTCAGCGTGATCGTGGTCGACCTGCGCAACGTGGTGGTCGTTCCGACCGCCGCGGTGAGGGGCACCGGGGGCCAGCCCACCGTCCAGGTCCTCGAGAACGGCCTCACCAGCGCCGTCCCCGTGGTCGTGGGCCTGTCGACCTCCAACGGCGTCCAGATCCTCGCCGGGCTCCAGGCCGGCCAGACCGTGGTCACCGGCGTGGTCGGCTCCGACGGGGCCGCCTCCTCGCAGGCGAACCAGGGCCAGGGCGGTGGCCTGTTCGGCGGTGGAGGCGTCGGCGGGATCTTCTTCGGTGGCGGCGGTGGCCGTGGCACCGGCACCGGCGGCTCGGGGGCGGGCCGCGGGACCGGCACCGGCACGGGCGGCGGCAGCACCGGCGGCAGCACCGGCGGTCAGGGCTCTGGTGGGCCATGATCCTGATCGCCTCGGTGCGCCTGGCGCTGGAGCGGCTCCGGGCCAACGCGGCCCGCTCGGCGCTCACCGTGCTCGGCATCGTGATCGGCGTCGGCTCGGTGGTCACCCTGGTGGCCGTGGGCAACGGCTCGGCAGCGCAGGTGAACAGCCAGTTCAGCGGGCTGGGCGCCAACACGCTCACGGTCACCAGCGGCCGCGGCTTCGGCGGCGGGCTGCGCGGGGCCGCCGGCAGCGGCACCCCGCTCACGATCCAGGACGTCGACGCGATCCAGCGCGCTCCCCGGATCGGCGCGGTCGCGCCGATCGTGCAGGCGCAGGCCAACATCTCCGTCGGCGACACCACCGTCCAGAGCCCGGTCGTCGGCACCATGCCCTCCTATGTCAAGGTCAACGGCCTCCAGCTGGCCAGCGGCAGCTTCTTCAGCGACTTCGCCGACGCCCGGCGCCTGCAGGTGGCGGTGCTGGGCGCCACCCTCGCCAGCGATCTCGGCCTGGCGCCGCGCCAGGCGGTGGGCAGCACCGTGAACGTGCGCGGCCTGCCGTACACCGTGATCGGCGTGCTCCAGTCCCAGGGCGGCGCCGGCTTCGTCAATCCGGACGACAACCTGCTGGTGCCGCTGGACACCATGGCCGGGCGGGTGACCAGCGCCGACCCCAACGTCAGCCAGATCCGCGTGGCCGCCGCGCCGGACGCCGTCTCGACCTTTGGCAACTCGGTGATCGCGGCGCTCCGCGACTCGCACGGGCTGGCCTCCGACCAGGACAACGACTTCCTGGTCATCAACCCCAACAGCCTGATCCAGGCGCAGCAGGCGTCCTCCGACAACTTCACCAGGCTGATCACCGCGATCGCCGCCATCAGCCTGGTGGTCGGCGGGATCGGCATCGCCAAAAGCGGCGCGACATCGTCGCGCAGTTCCTGACCGAGGCGACCGTGCTCAGCCTCCTGGGCGGCCTGCTCGGCGTCGCCGCCGGGCTCGCCCTCGCCTACGCCCTGCCGCACCTCGCCGACCAGCGGACGATCGTCTCCTATCCAGCCGGTGCGCTCGCCCTCGGGATCTCCGCCGTCGTCGGCATCATCGCCGGCCTCGGCCCCGCCAACCAGGCCGCCTCCCTGGACCCCGCCGAGGCCCTGCACTACGAGTAATCCGGGGGCCGGGCCGGGGGCCTGGGGGCCGGGCCGGGGGCCGGGGGCCGGGGGCCGGCGAGCCACCCGCCGGGGCGGCTACACCGCGATGACCCGGATCCCGAGCTTGGGCGCCCTGGCGAGCCGCAGATCGGCGGTGAGCAGCGGCACGTCGAGCGCACGAGCCGTGACCACGTAGCACGCATCGCGTGGCGAGACGTTGTGGCGCAGGCTCCACGTGGCGTGGAGCATGCCGGTCGTGGGCAGGCGCCGCAGCGGAGCGGCCGCGAGATCGTCGAGCGCCTTCAGGGCGCGCTCCGCCGAAATTCCGCCGTTCCGCTCGTGGCGTCTGAGGGACGTCACGACCTCGGCGTTCACCAGATCAGGTGCCACCATCGCGTCGACCCCGGCGAGCACCTGCGCCACGGCGGACTCGCGGGGCAGGTCGAGCAGGAGATCGACGAGGACTGAAGCGTCGATACAGATGGTCCTACTCGCCATCGTCCCGCTCCGACAGCGGGGGCTGTCCGATCCTCCTCTCGAGTTCCTGGTCCCACTCTTCCCGGACCTGGTGAAGCAGCTCGACGGAATCGAACGGCTCCACCGGCTCCCGGGTCTTGAGGCGAGCAAGCCACTCCGCGATGGTCGGGGTTTCGAGATCCCGCTTGACGAGTCCGAGCACGTAGTCGCTCACGGTCTTTCCCTCCTGGGCGGCCCGTGAGCGGATCGCGTCGTGCAGTTCCTCTGGCACGTTCTTGATCTGGATCGCACCCATGGGCCAACTATAGCCTCATGGGAGGACCGTAGCATGCTCTGGTCATGCTTCCAGCATGCTTCCCGAAATTGTGGATGACCGCCAAGGCCGCTGCCCGGGCCACCTGGCCCGGGCAGCGAGCCCTCCGACGGTGGGCTATCCGGTCGGGACGAGCAGCTCTGGGGTGAGCGGGGTCAGCGCCTCCTCCAGGGCGTCGATGTTGGGCCGCACGGTCACGGTGGCGTCGGCGCGGCCGTCCAGGACCTCCATGGTCTTGAGGCCATGGCCGGTGACCAGGGCAACCACGCGCTCGCCCTGGGCGAATGCCCCGGCCGCGGCCAGCCTGGCGGTGGTTGCGACCGTGACGCCGGCGGCCGTCTCTCCGAAGACGCCGGTGGTGCGCGCCAGCAACTGGATGGCCTCCACCACCTCGTCGTCGCTGATCGCCTCCACCCGGCCGCCGGTCGAACGGACCACCTCCAGCGCCTCCAGCCCGTCGGCCGGATCCCCGATGCCCAGGGACTTCACGATGCCGGTGGGCTTCACCGGGGTCACGTCGTGGCGCCCCTCGGCGAACGCCACGGCGACCGGCGGGCAGCCGTCGGACTGGGCGCCGTGGACCTTGAACGGTCTGTCCGCCACCAGGCCGTGCTCGGCAAGGACCCGGAAGCCCTGGTGGACCTTGGTGAGCAGGGCACCGGAGGCGATCGGCACCACCACGTGCTCCGGCAGGGACCAGCCGAGCTGCTCGGCCACCTCGAGGCCCACGGTCTTGGACCCCTCGGCGTACCAGGGACGCAGGTTGACGTTGACGAAACCCCAGCCGAACGCCTCGGCCGCCTGCGAGGCGAGCCGGTTCGCCTGGTCGTAGTTGCCCTCGACGGCCACGACCGTGGCGCCGAATGCCGCCGCCGAGGCGATCTTGGCCGGCTCCAGGTCGGCGGGGATCACGACCACGCAGTCCATGCCCTGCGCCGCGGCGGCCGCGGCGGTGGCTCCGGCGAGGTTGCCGGTGGAGGCGCAGGCCAGCGTGGTGAGCCCGAAGGCCCGGGCACGCGCGGCCGCGACCGCCACGACCCGGTCCTTGAAGGAGTTGGTCGGGTTGCGGGTGTCGTCCTTGAGGTACAGCTCGCCGGGGATGCCGAGCGCCTCGGCGAGCCGTGGCGCGGGCACCAGCGGCGTGAAGCCCGGGGCCAGGTCCCCGGGGCCGGGCTTGGTCGGGAGCAGCTCCGCGTAGCGCCAGATGGAGCGCGGCCCCGCCTCGATCGTGGCCCGGTCGAGCCGGGCGCGCAGCGTGGCGGGGTCGTAGGTGACGTCCAGCGGTCCCAGACAGTTGGGACAGGCGTACTGGAGCGAGGGTGGGTAGTCGGTGCCGCAGCCGCGGCAGCGCAGCCCCACCCGATCAGGGGTCGAGTCGCCGGACAGAGTCGGTGACCTCCTTCCGAGGCACATCGGCGAGCGCCGCGCGCCCGGTCACCGACCGCAACGCGCATCTTCCCCCGCGCACGACGCGCGAGGACGGACGTGGCACCTTCCCCGCCCGGGATCGGCCGATCTCGGATGTTCGGGGGGGTTGCCGGGGCTTCGTCGGGCCGGTCCCTCCACCCCTCTTGATGCGTCGCCGCTTCTTGAGTTGTCACATTCAGATTGCCCTGGCACGCTCCGAATGGTCAACGTGACGGGCGGGAGCGCACCGGCGCGCCCGCCGGAACCGGAAGGGAGACCGGATTCCGGACCGAATGGAACTCGACCTTCGCGAATGGTTCGGGAAGCGAACCTTCCACTACAGCCAGTTCGAGCCCATCACCGCGCTCCGCGATGCCAAGGAGCGACTGGGGACCTCGATCTCCGTGTGCATCCCGGCCCGCAACGAGGAGGCCACCATCGGCCGGGTCGTCCGCGTGCTGCGCCGGGCGCTGGTCGACCGGTCCAGCCTGGTCGACGAGATCGTCGTCATGGACGGCGGCTCCAGCGACGACACCCCAGCCATCGCCAGGGCCGAGGGGGCGACCGTCCACTCCGAGGACGATGTCCTGCGGGAGGCCGGCCCTGGCCGGGGCAAGGGCGAGGGCATGTGGAAGAGCCTGTACGCGTGCCACGGCGACATCATCTGCTGGGTGGATGCGGACATCCAGAACATCCACCCGCGCTTCGTCTACGGCCTGATCGGGCCGCTGCTGGCCGACGAGACCATCCAGTACGTCAAGGCCTTCTATGAGCGGCCCCTGCGCGACCGCAAGGTCACCCACCGCAGCGGCGGCGGCCGCGTCACCGAGCTGCTCGCCAGGCCGGTGATCAACCTGTTCTGGCCGGATCTGGCCGGGCTCGTGCAGCCGCTCTCCGGCGAGTACGCGGGACGGCGCGAGGTGCTCGAGCAGGTGCGCTTCTCCTCCGGGTACGGCGTGGAGCTGGGCCTGCTGGTCGACATCGCCAAGCGCTGCGGCCTGGACGGGATCGCCCAGGTCGACCTGGAGGTGCGCGTGCACCGCAACCAGGACGTGCAGGCGCTGTCGCGGATGAGCTTCGGCATCCTCCAGACCGCGCTGACGCGTCTGCGGGAAGAGGGGCGCATGTCGCGGGATTCCTTCTCGACCACGCTCTACCAGTTCACCAACGGACTGCGGGAGTACGACATGCAGCCCCACCAGATCGTCAGCGTGGAGCGGCCGCCGATCGCGACCGTCGACGGCTACCGCCGCCGCCGCGAGGCGGTGCTGGCGGGCAGGAGGTAGGCCGTGCCCGCCATCCCGCTGGCCGACGCGGACGGGGTCCTGGACACGCTGGACCCGCGGGTGCTGTTCTCGGACGTGGACGGGACCCTGGTCGGCAGGGGCGGCTCGCTGCTGGCCGACCTGGACGGCGGGACGTCGCTGGCGGCCGCCGAGGCGCTGGTGGCGGCACGGCGGGCGGGCCTCGAGGTCGTGCTGGTCTCGGGCCGCACCCGCGCCCAGCTCTTCGAGGCATGCCGGCTGCTCGGGCTGCGCGACGCCATCGGCGAGCTGGGCACGGTGCTGCTCAGGGATGGCAAGACCGAGCTCCAGCGGGGCCAGACTCCCCGCGAGCTCGGCGCCACGCCGGCGGAGGCCCTGGAGCGGTCCGGGGCCCTTGCCACCGTGCTGGACAAGTTCGCCGGCAGGATCGAGCCGCACGCCCCCTGGCACCAGGGCCGCCAGGGGACCGCGCTGCTGCGCGGCCAGGTCGAGGCGGCCGAGGTCGACGCGGTGCTGCGGGCGGAGGGGTTCGGCTGGGCGCACCTGGAGGACAACGGGCGGCTCCGCGGTCCCTACCCGCATCTCGGCGCCGGCGAGACGCACGCCTTCCACCTGCTCCCGGTCGGGGTCAGCAAGGCCGCGACCGCGGCGGCCTACCTGGCGGAGCGGGGACTGGCGGCGGGCGCCGCGGCGGCGGTCGGCGACGGGCCCGCCGACCTGGCGATCGCCGACGCCATTGGCGCGATGTTCCTGGTGGCCAACGGCGCCTGGGCGGCCGAGCGGGACGCCGCGCGCCAGGTGATCGTGACGCCCTCCAGCGCCGGCGACGGCTTCGCCGAGGTGGTCGGAGCCCTGATCAGACGCCTGGAGGTGCAGCGCTCGACCGCTCCCGAACGGTAGCTTGGAGGCTGGCGTGCAGCCGGCAGGACGCACGGACGAACGAGAGGCGAGGCGGATTCTCATGGCTGAGCTGGTGGTGGCGTCCAACCGAGGTCCGGTGCAGTTCGAGATCGACGACGACGGCAATCTCTCGGCGGGGAGAGGAGCTGGCGGCATGGTGGCCGCGCTGGGGCCGGCGCTGGCCGGCCAGGGCGGCACCTGGGTGGCCGCGGCGATCAGCGACGGCGACCGCGTGGCGGCCAGGCGGGTCGCGCGTTCCGGGCGGCGGCGGCGGATCGACCTGCCGCAGGGCTCGGTGCAGCTCCGCAGCCTGGTGATCGACCCGCGCGAATACCAGAACTACTACAACCGGGTCTCCAACCGAACCCTCTGGTTCCTGCAGCACTACCTGTTCGACGTGCCGAGGCACCCGCGCTTCGACGCGAGCTTCCGCAACGCCTGGCGCAACTACCGCGACGTCAACCGCGCCTACGCGACCGCCTGCGACGACGAGGCCGACCGCGGCGCCGAGATCTACATCCAGGACTACCACCTGGCGCTGGCGCCGGCGATGCTCCGCGAGCGCCGCTCCGACCTCGGCATCGGGCACTTCACCCACTGCCCTTGGGCGGAGCCGCAGTACGTCGAGATGCTGCCCCGGCCGATCCGCGAGGAGCTGCTGGAGGGGATGCTCGGCGCCGACCTGCTGGGCTTCCTGGTGCCGCGCTGGTCGCGGAACTTCCTCCTCTGCTGCGGCGAGGCCGGCTACCAGGTCGACGAGGACGGCGGTACGGTGCGCGCTGCCGACGGCCGGGTGGTGCGCGTGCGCTCCTATCCGCTGGGCGTGGACGCCGACGACCTGCGCGCCCGCGTCACCGAGCGGGACGTGCAGGCGCAGCTCCGCTCGGTGCGCGACCTCGCCCGCGGGCGCAGCCTGGTGGTCCGGGTCGACCGCATGGAACTGTCCAAGAACATCCTGCGCGGCCTCGACGGCTTCGCCACCTTCCTGGAGTCGCATCCGCGCGTGCGCGGCAGGGTGGTGCACTTCGCGCTGGCCTATGCCTCGCGCAGGGACCTGCCCGAGTACCAGGCCTACACCGCCGAGGTCAAGCAGGCGGCCGAGGCGATCAACGAGCGCTTCCGGACCAAGACGTGGGAGCCGGTGCGGCTGGAGCTGCGCGACAACTATCCGCGCGCGCTGGCCGCCATGGCCCTGGCCGACGTGTTGGTCGTCAACCCGGTGTGGGACGGCATGAACCTGGTGGCCAAGGAGGGGCCGTCGGTGAGCGAGCGCGACGCTGTGCTGATCCTGTCGCGCAACGCCGGCGCCGCCGACGACCTGGGCGACGGCGCGATCCTGGTCAACCCCTTTGACACCGTCGAGCTGGCCGACGCCATCGGCAGCGCGCTGGTGATGCCCTCCGAGGAGCGCGCCTACCGCGCCAAGCGGCTGCGCGAGCAGGCCGCCGCCCTGACACCGCAGGACTGGTTCTCGGCACAGCGACAGGATCTGGGGGAGCTGCGGGGCTAGCGGGTTCCACCGGCGTCACCTGGCCGGCCGGATCTCGCGGTAGTTGTCGCCGATGATCACGTGCAGGGCGATCTCGGGGGACAGGCGGGCCTGGGCCTGGCTGGCGGGGAACGACTGCTCGAAGGCCGGGAAGCGCTCCTGGAAGGCCTCGGCGTCGGCCTTGTGCCCGTCGGTGTAATAGATGCGGGACACCTGGTAGCTGCCGAGCGCGGTGTTGGCCGCCACCACCTCGTAGCCGGCGTCGCCGATCATGCCGGCGACCTGGTGCGCCAGGCCGGGGACGAACACCGCGTTGAGCACCTGGACCGTGACTCCCTTGGGGGACCGCAGGGTGGAGCCGGTCGCGGCGGCCGGCTCGCTGGTGCTGGTCGTCGCGGTCGTCGAGGGGGCCGTTGTGGACGGGCGGCTGCTCGAGGGAGCTCGGGTCGTCGGTGGCGCGGTGGCCGAAGTCGTCTCCGGCGAGCCGCGGCCGCCGGCCACCGCGCTCCGGTCGGACCGCTGGGCGCTCATGCGGTCCACGACGATGAACAGGGCAAGGAACACCACCAGCACCGCCGCCGCACGAGCGGTCGGACCCGGTCGCAAACTCGACCTCCCTGGAGGAGTGGGGACCAAATGCAAACAGCGAAGGCGCGACCGACCCGCTCGAGGCCCAGCCGGTCAGCCTCCGCTCGGGTTGTGCACGCCGAGACTACGGGATGTGCGACGCCGGTGCCGTGTTTCGCGGAGCCGCCGCAACTGGTCGATCAGGGCGGGGTCGGCGGCCAACGCCGCCGGGTCGTCCAGCAGCCGGCTCAGTGCCTGGTAGTAGTCGGCAGGGCGGATTCCCAGCTCACGGCGGATCGCCTCTTCCTTGGCACCGGCGTGCTGCCACCAGCGACGCTCGAAGGCGAGGATCTGGAGGTCAGGAGCCGCCAGGGCACCCTCGTTCGCCTCCGTAATCGTCCCAGCGTCGGGTACGTACTTCTGAGGGTTCGTCTCCATGCAGTTCTCCGTACACGCCAGCCGGCCGATCCCCCGAAGCGACCCGCACCGGATATGTCAATGAGCCCAATATCTAGTGGTCAGCGGGACCATAACCCCTAGATATTGTGAAGGCAAGGCGCCTGTGGACAAGCACGGCGCGTTGCCAGGGATACTTGAGCGAAGCCCGGGGAGCGGGTAGTGTGCGGCCCGCTTGATCACGGAACGGTCACCGACCGGTAACAAGCCGAAACCCGCGGACAAATGCGGGCGCAAAAGCCGAGCACCGGGTATCGCCGGTGCCCAGGCGGGCCCCTCCGGCCCCCCACGGAGGGGAGGACCGCTTCCCCAGGTTCCAGGTCCGCCTCGTCTGGCCCACAGGCTCGAGGAAACTCGAGGGAAGGAGGCTGGGCTTGCCGTCCTGCGGTCGACGGTCCCCCCACCGCCGAGCGCATCGCCACGCGATGCGATTGCTGATCGTCGCAGCGCTGTCGCTCCCCCTGGCGATGCTCTCCTCCGCCGAGCAGGGCGGCGCCCAAGCCAGTCCCGCCCGAATCCAGTCACTGCAATCCCAGCTCGAACGGCTCAACCAGCAGGCTGACCAGCTCGTCGAGCAGTACCTCCAGGCCAAGCTCGAGCTCCAGCGCACGCAGGGCATGCTCTCGTCGCTGCGCTCCGATGAGCAGCAGGCAGCCCAGGTCCTCCAGGACGCCCAGGACCGGCTCGGCGCCCGTGCCGCGGCCGCCTACATCCAGGGCCCCGGCGTGGACCTCTCCGCGCTGCTGGAATCCAAGAACCCCAGTGACACCATCGACCGCGTCCAGGTGCTGGACCTGCTCGCCAGGCAGGACGGCGACCTGATGGACACCCTCAAGGTCGCCGGCGACACCTACCAGCAGCGCAAGCACGCGCTAGAGGCGTCGCAGCGGGAGCAGGCGCGGCAGCTCGCCGCCCTCGACGCCAAGAAGCGCCAGATCGACCAGACGGTCTCGCGCACCGAGCAGCTGCTCTCCCAGGTCAAGGCCGCCGACCGGGCCAAGCTCCTGGCGGCCGCCAACAGCGGCTCGAGCGGCAGTACCCCGGCGTCGTTCCCGAACGTCCCCGTCAGCGGTGGCGCCGCCAAGGCGGTCGCCTACGCCAAGGCGCAGGTCGGCAAGCCCTACGCCTACGGCGCCGACGGACCGGACAGCTTCGACTGCTCCGGCCTGACGATGATGGCCTGGGCGCAGGCGGGGGTCTCGCTCCCCCACTCCTCTTCCGCCCAGTACAGCGCCACCCGCCGGATCTCCGCGGGCGAGCTGCAGCCGGGCGACCTGATCTTCTACTACAGCCCCATCTCCCACGTGGCCATCTACGTTGGCGGCGGCATGCAGGTGGCCGCCACCCACACCGGCGACTACGTCCGGCTCCAGGCGCTGCACACGGGCATCACCGGCTACGGCCGGCCCGGCGGGTAGCGCCCCGCTCCCGGGAGCGCCTCCCCCAGCCTCCCGGATATCCCCCACAGGGAAGGCCCGTGCGCGACACGGGCCTTCCCTGTTGCGGTCCAGGGCGCGGAAGCCATCTACTTGCACCCGATGACGACCGACGAGGGCTTCCGCCGCGCACGGCCGGCGCCGAGCGGCCGCGGGGTCACCGCCACGCTCGCCGGCATGCTGGCGATCGTCGCCCTGACCTGGCTGCTGTCGCTGGTGGTGGTGGTCCCGCTGGCCTACGGGCTCGGCCTCTGGCTGGTCCACGACGGCCGCGCGCCGCTGCTGATCGGCGTGCTCGGCTGGACGGTCAGCGCCGGCCTGGTGCTGCTCCGCCCGGTCGAATCGCGGTTCGCCCGGCTGCTGTTCAGGGTCCGGCGGCCGAGCGAGCAGGAGCTGGCGCGGCTGTTGCCGGTGTGGCGCCGGGCCTGCGGCCGCGTCGGCGTCGACCCCGACGCCTTCACCCTGCGGATCGAGGACCGCCAGGCGGTCAACGCGTTCGCGCTCGGCGCCCACTTCGTGGCGGTCACCGGGCGCGCCCTGGAGCTGCCGGACGAGCTGCTGGAGGCCGTGCTCGCCCACGAGCTCGGCCATCACCGCGACCTGCACCCGCTGGCGGCCACGCTGGGCTGGTGGTACCTGCTGCCGTTCTCGCTGCTGTCGCTGGTGCTGCGCCGGGTCCGCGCCGCCACCAGGGCCACCTCGCGTGGCTTCTCGGCGCTGCGGCAGAGGATCGGGCAGAGCTCCGGCGGGAGGCCGCTGGAGGGCCCGCTCGGCCTCGTCGGGGTGCTGGTCATCCTGGGGGGGCTGGTGGTGGTCGGCACGTTGCTGCTGGTGCTGCTGTGCGTGCTGTGGCTGCCGCTGTGGCTGGTGACCTCGGCGTCGCGGCTGCTGTCGGCGGCGCTGTCACGCTCCTCGGAGTACGCGGCCGACCGACACGCCGCCGGGCTCGGCTACGCCGCCGGCCTCATCCGCGTCCTCGAGCTGTTCGAGGTCGACGAGCAGCGCGGGCCGCACCGGGGCGGCCTGGCCGCGCGGCTCGCCTCCCACCCCAGCTGCCGTGCGCGCATCCAGGCGGTGCAGCGCCTCGGCGGCTGATCGCCCGCGCCTACCGCCGCGCCGCCCGCTACCTGGGGTCGATGTCGCCTCACTCCTTCGCTCGGCTCGGCCACCTTCCTCGTCGTTGAGGAGGCGTTTGCGCTGGACCAAGCGTTACGGCGATTTCGGGCACGAATCCGTTGCAATCGCTGCTGCCGTATTGAGGTTATGTGGTTGGTCAGGGATCAGACCCGAGCCCGGACCCTGATCGTTGGGGCCGGGTGCACAGACGGCTGGAGGGCCGGGCCGGCGCGAGGGGCACCGGCTCGGCCCCCGCCCTCCGGGGCCGCGGCATGGCCGTGGCGGGCCGCCTGCGCGCCGAACCAGGGGCCCTTCCCCGGCGGGGGCTTGATCCCGTTCCTGCGGCCGCTGTACAGCTATAGCTGGGTTGTGGGACTGCTCAGCGCGTGCTGAGCGTGCTGTTCCCGGCTCGCGGGCGGGTGACCCGACCCGGGACCACTGCTGTCACGAGCTGACACGACCGATAGAACTAGAACGCTGACAGCGTCGGGAGCGGCCGGTGCGGGGAGGCCGACCGCTCCAGATACCGGTGCGGGATCACGAGGAGGCGACATGCTCGAGTTCGGCATCTGCTTTTCGGCCGACCCACCGCCGACCCGCATGGTCGAGCTGGGCCGGGCGGCCGAGGAGGCCGGCTTCGACTACGTCTGGGCGTGGGACTCCCACGTGCTCTGGCAGGACGTCTACCCGATCTTCGCGCTGCTGGCGGGGGTCACCTCGCGGATCCGCATGGGTCCCTGCGTGACCAATCCGGCCACCCGCGACCCGACCGTGACCGCCAGCACGCTGGCCACCCTGAACGACATCTCCGGCGACCGCATGGAGATGGGGATCGGCCGGGGCGACAGCGCTCGGCGCGTCATCGGCCAGCCGCCGGTGACGATCGAGCGGTTGGAGTGGGCGACGCGGCTCATCAAGGACCTGGCGGAGGGCCGGCCGGTCGTCTATGACGGCACCGAGATCCAGCTCAAATGGGCCAAGGGGACGCTGCCGGTGTGGGTCGCCGCCTATGGGCCGAAGGCGCTGCGGCTGGCGGGGCGCATCGGCGACGGCGTGATCCTCCAGCTCGCCGACCCGCACGTGATCCAGTGGCTGCTGCGCTGGGTGCGCGAGGGAGCGGAGGAGGCGGGCCGCAACTTCGAGGACGTGAAGGTGATGGCGGCCGCGCCCGCCTACGTCTCGTCGGACGTACAGCACGCGCGCGAGCAGGTGCGCTGGTTCCCGGCGCTGGTCTCCAACCACGTGGTCGACCTGGTCAACCGCTACCCCGCCGACGAGCTGCCGGACGAGCTGACGGCCTACATCGCCACCAGGGACCACTACGACTACGCCGACCACGGGCGCGTCGGCGCCGAGCACGCCGGCTTCGTCAGCGACGAGGTGGTGGACAGGTTCTGCGTGGTCGGCACCCTGGAGGATTGCGAGCGGCGGCTGCGCGAGCTGGAGGCGGTCGGCGTGCACCAGTTCAACATCTACTCGATGGTCGACGACCCCGAGGGCGTGATCCGCAGCTTCGGCAAGGAGCTGATCCCGACGCTCGGGCGGGACCGAGGAGGGCGGCAATGACCACGATCCGTGGGGCGATCATCCAGGCGAACGCGAACCTGCCCAAGGACGAGGCGATCGACAAGCATGTGGGCCTGATCGCCAAGGCGGCGGCGGATGGCGCCCAGATCACCTGCCTCCAGGAGATCTTCAACGGCCCCTATTTCCCGGCCGAGCAGGACCCCAAGTGGTACGCGACCGCGGAGCGCGAGGACGGGCCGACCGTGACCCGCATGCGCGAGCTGGCCCGCGACCATGGCATGGCCCTGATCGTGCCGTTCTACGAGGAGGCCCAGCCGGGCGTCTACTACAACTCGGCGGTGGTCATCGAGCGCGACGGCAGTGTGCTCGGCAAGTACCGCAAGACGCACATTCCCCAGGTCGGCCCCTGCTTCTGGGAGAAGTACTACTTCAAGCCGGGGAACCTCGGCTACCCGGTGTTCGACACCTCGGTCGGCCGCGTCGGGCTGATCATCTGCTACGACCGGCACTTCCCGGAGGTTGCCCGGCAGCTCGGGCTCAAGGGCGCTGAGCTGGTGTTCAACCCCTCCGCCACGGTCGAGTCGCTGTCCCGCTACCTGTGGGAGCTGGAGCAGCCGGCGCACGCGGTCGCCAACGGCTACTGGATCGCCGCGATCAACCGGGTCGGCACCGAGGAGCCGCTGAACTCGAACCGCTTCTACGGGTCGAGCTACTTCTGCGACCCGCGAGGCCAGATCGTGGCGAGGGCCTCCGAGGACTCGGACGAGGTGCTGGTCGCCGACATTGACCTCGACAAGGCCCGCGAGGTGCGCAACACCTGGCAGTTCCTCCGCGACCGCCGGCCGGAGACGTATGGAGAGCTGACGGAGCTCCTGCCGTAAGCCACACTCACGCTGGAGGAGAGACTATGCGCACCCTGATCAAGGGCGGGACCGTGGTGACCGCCATCGAGACGATGGCGGCGGACGTGCTGGTCGACGGCGAGCGGGTTGTGGCGGTGCTTTCGAGCGGCGACCTCGGCACCGAGGCGGACCGCATCATCGAGGCTGGCGGGCGCCTGGTCATGCCCGGCGGCATCGACGTCCACACCCACATGGAGATGCCGTTCGGCGGGACCTTCTCCTCGGACGACTTCGCCTCCGGCACCGCGGCCGCCGCCTGGGGCGGCACCACCACGATCATCGACTTCGCCGTGCCCGACTTCGGCGAGTCGCTACAGACGGCGGCGCAGCGCTGGCACGAGAAGGCCGGTCCCAAGGCGCACATCGACTACGGCTTCCACATGATCGTGCGTGAGGTCAACGACCAGACCCTGGCCGACATGGACAGCCTCGTCGGCCAGGGGATCACCTCGTTCAAGCTGTTCATGGCCTACCCGGGCGTGTTCATGGTCGACGACGCCTCGCTGTTCCGCGCCATGAGCCGCTCCAGCGACAACGGCGCGCTGATCATGCTCCACGCCGAGAACGGCGGGCCGATCGACGTCCTGATCGAGCGCTACCTCGCCCAGGGCCGGACCGACCCGGTCAACCACGGCCTGACGCGCCCGGCCTCGATGGAGGGCGAGGCCACCCATCGGGCCATCCAGCTCGCCGAGCTGGCCGAGGTGGCCGTGTACATCGTCCACCTGTCCTCCACCGACGCGCTGAACGCGGTGCGCGAGGCGCGCGACGCGGGGGCACCCGCGCTCGCCGAGACCTGCCCGCAGTATTTGTTCCTGTCCATGGACGACCTCGCCCGGCCGGGCTTCGAGGGCGCCAAGTACGTCTGCTCGCCGCCGTTGCGCCCCAAGCCGCACCAGACGGAGCTCTGGAACGGCCTGCGCTCCGACGACCTCCAGCTCGTCGCCACCGACCACTGCCCCTTCCATTTCAAGGACCAGAAGCAGATCGGGGTCGGCAACTTCGCCAAGATCCCCAACGGGCTTCCAGGGGTCGAGGACCGCTACACTCTGCTCTACGACGGCGGCGTCCGCGGCGGGCAGATCTCCCTCAACCGCTTCGTCGAGCTGGTGGCCGCCGCCCCGGCCAAGCTGTTCGGCCTCTACCCGCGCAAGGGCACGATCGCGCCGGGCTCCGACGCCGACATCGTGGTGTTCGACGCCGAGACCGAGCGCGTGCTGTCGGCGGCGACCCACCACATGAACGTCGACTACTCCTGTTACGAGGGCCGGTCGGTCCGGGGTGTGCCCGAGGTGGTGATGCAGCGCGGCCAGGTGCTGGTCGACCACGGCAAGTTCCTCGGCCAGCCCGGGCAGGGCCAGTTCCTCGCCAGGTCCCGCTCCGGGGTATAGGCCGGGGCTCGACGACCACCGGCCGCCCGGCTCGCCGAGTCGCTACGTCATCCCTACGGCTATCGCCGTGCCTCCCGATACCGCAATTGCAAGGTTGGCGATGCAACTTTCGGTTGGGCGGACCTTGCGGTTATGGTTCGCGGCGAGTGGACGCGGGATCTCGGGGCCGCGAAAGGGGGGAGCCACTCAAGGGGGGCGGCCGAGCACGCCTCGGCCGATCACGGCCTCAACCGGTCTGAGATCCAAGTCGATGGAACTGCGAGCCCCGGCGCGAGCCTGCGCACAGGGCCTTGTCAGGCTGCACCGATGTGGCCTGGAGAACACCCGGGAGGAAGATTTGAGCAAGTCATCACGACCGAGGCGGGTCCTCGGCGTCCTCGTCGCCACGGGCGCGCTGGTCGCGCTCGGCGTGACCGCCGCCTCGAGCGCCGGGGCCGCGACCGGCGGCACCACCACGACCGCCAGCCAGGCGCGGCCGAAGTTCACGGTGGTGGCCAGGGGGCTGAACAACCCGCGCGGTCTCGCGTTCGACGGCCGTGGCGCGCTCTACGTCGCCGAGGCCGGCAAGGGCGGGAACGGCAAGTGCATCACCGGCCCAGAGGGCGGCCAGGAGTGCTTCGGCTCCAGCGGCTCGGTGACCCGCATCGCCGGCGGCCACCAGGTCCGGGTCCTGCAAGGCCTGCCGTCCCTGGCCGCGCCGGACGGCACCGGCGCGACCGGGCCGTCGGACGTCGCCATCGCCAACGGCCGCGCGCTGCTCCAGGTGCAGAACCCGGGTGGCGGCCCGGAGACCCGCCAGCAGTTCGGCTCGGCGGGCAACGCCTTCGGCCGGCTCCTGCGGGTCTTCCCGCCGCCGATCAGGTCGCTGGCGGACTTCCCCACCTTCGAGACCGCCCACAACCCCGACAACGGCGCCGGCGCCCAGCCGGGCGAGGGGATCGACAGCGACCCCTATGCCGTGGCCATCCAGGACGGCTTCGAGGTGGTCGCCGACGCCGGCGGCAACGACCTGCTGAAGGTCGATGCCAAGGGGAAGATCACCGTGCTGGCCACCTTCCCGGTACGGATGGTGACCGCACCGCCGGAGCTGAACCTCCCGCCGGGGACCAAGATCCCGATGCAGGCGGTGCCGGACTCGGTCGCCAAGGGCCCCGACGGCGCCTGGTACGTCGGCGAGCTGACCGGCTTCCCGTTCCCCAAGGGCGCGGCGCGCATCTGGAGGATCGTGCCCGGGCACGCGCCGACGATCGTGGCGCGCGGCTTCACCAACATCATCGACCTGGCCTTCGACCGGTGGGGCCGGCTGAACGTGCTCGAGATCGCGCGCAACGGCCTGACCTCCGGCGACCCGACCGGAGCGCTCGTCCGTATCGAGCGGGACGGGCGGCGCACCGTGATCGCCTCGACCGGCCTGGTGAACCCGGCCGGGCTCGCGATCGGCAGGGACGGCTCGTTCTTCGTGTCCAACTTCGGGGTCTTCCCGGGGACCAACAGCGGCCAGCTTCCCGGCACCGGCCAGGTGATCCGGATCTCCCATAGCTGACGGAACCCCAGCAATGCGGGCCCGGGCGGTCGCACCGCCCGGGCCTGATTTATTTCCTTGCCGGACGGGCCGGCGTAGGCCACACTTTTTGGCCGCGCCATTCGGCGCGACCTCCCAACCCAACGCCTGCCGAGGTGTCTGCACGATGCGCCAGGACGACCTGGAAACGGAACTGGACCATGAGCTGCGTGCCGAGCGAGACATGCTCGAGCACGCACGCCGATGCCTGGCCACCATGCGGCGGCGGGCGGAGTCGCTGACCTCCTCGAGCGGCGGCGACTGGGTCTCCGAAGAGGTGCTGCACTGGCGCATCCAGCAGCGCATCGCCTCGCTCGCCGACGACGGCTCCAGCGGCCTGTTCTTCGGCCGCATCGACTACGACTCCAGCGCCGAGCTGCCCGACGCGCGCTTCTACCTCGGGCGCCGGCACGTGGTCGACGACCTGGGCGACCCGGTGGTGATCGACTGGCGCGCCCGCCTCGCCCATCCCTTCTACCGCGCGACCCCGCGCAACCGCTTCGGCGTGCGGCTGCGCCGCCGCTTCGGCTACCAGCGGGGCGCGCTGACCTCCTTCCAGGACGAGCCCCTGTATCTGGGAGAGGACGACGGCACCGCCGACCGGCTGCTCGCCGCCGAGATCGAGCGGCCCCGTATCGGGCCGATGCGCGACATCGTCGCCACCATCCAGCCGGAGCAGGACGACCTGATCCGCGCACCGCTGGACGAGACGATCGTGGCGCAGGGCGGGCCAGGCACCGGCAAGACCGCCGTCGGCCTGCACCGGATCGCCTACCTGCTCTACGAGCACCGGGAGCGCCTGGAGCGGGACGGTGTGCTGATGGTCGGCCCCAGCGCCGCCTATCTCGCCTTCATTCACGACGTGCTCCCCGGCCTCGGTGAGGTCCGGGTCGAGCAGCGCTCGCTCGCCGACCTGGTCCCCGGCGTTCGGCCCACCGGCACGGACTCGCCCTGGGTTGCAGCGCTCAAAGCGGATGCCCGCATGGCCGAGGTGGTCCGCCGGGCGGTCTTCCGGCACGTGCGCTCGCCCATCGAGCCGCTGCGGCTGCGCTGGTCGAGCCGGGTCATCGAGATCCCGACGGCGGCCCTTCGCCAGGAGGTGGCCGCGCTGCTGGCGCGCGGGGTCCGCTACCACATCGGCCGCGCCCAGCTCCGCCAGTGGCTGCTCGACCGCTGCTACCAGCACCTGATCTCGACCGACGCGCTCAGCGCGCTCGACAGCGCCCGCGACGTCGAGCGCGCCATCTCCGGCTCGGCCGAGCTGCGCCGGTTCATGGACCGCACCTGGCCGTCGCTGAGCCCTTCGCGGGTGGTCCACAAGCTGCTCGTCAACCGGGCGACCCTGGCGTCCGCCGCCTCGGGCATCCTCGACGAGGCGGAGGTCTCCCGGCTCGCGCGGCGGCGGCGCGGCGGCTTCCGCCAGGCGTCCTGGTCGCTGGAGGACGCCTACCTGATCGACGAGGCCATCGACGTGCTCGACGGCACCCGCACCTACGGTCACGTGGTGGCGGACGAGGCCCAGGACCTCTCGCCGATGCAGCTCCGCGCCGTCGGCCGGCGCTGCCGCTACGGCTCGGCGACCGTCCTCGGCGACCTCGCCCAGGGCACCTCGCAGTGGGCGGCCCACGGCTGGAGCGACGCCCTGCCCCACCTGGGCAAGACCGACCCGCGCATGGAGGTGCTGCCGCGCGCCTTCCGGGTGCCACGGCAGGTGCTGGACTTCGCCAACCGGCTCCTGCCGTTCATCGCTCCGCAGGTCACCCCGGCCGAGTCAGTGCGCAGCGTGCCCGGCTCGCTGGAGCTGCGCGCCACCACCCCGGAGCGGTTCACGCGCCATTGGCTGGAGGCGCTCGGCGAGGCGCTGGAAGCCGACGGCTCGGTCGGCCTGATCGCCGCCGACCCCAGGATCGACGAGCTCCGCGCCGAGCTCGAGCGCCAGGGCCTGGAGTTCCGCATGGTCGAGCGCTTCGACCTGGCCACCCGGCTGTCGCTGGTGCCGGCCTCCACCGTCAAGGGCCTGGAGTTCGACCAGGTGGTGATGGTGGAGCCGGCCGACGTGGTCGACGCCGACCCGCAGGGCCTGCGCCGCCTCTACATCGCCCTCACCCGCGCGGTCACCCATCTGTGCGTGGTCCACGCGCGGCCGCTTCCGGCGCTACTTCGCCCCGACGAAGTACCCGCTGGGGGGGTTCGGGGGGGAGCCGGCTCGGGCTCCCCCCCGAATGCGATCAGGCGACCGTCTCAGCTCGCTTGACGCGCCTATTCAACTCATGCCCGGAACGTTGGAGGTGTCCAGCTCCGAGGCCCTCGCGCGGATCACCAGCAGGGAGACCAGCAGCGCCGCGACCGCGAAGACCACCGACAGCTCGAAGGCCATCGAGATGCCGTGCGACAGGATGTTGCTGGCGAAGGGCGCTGGCAACTGGCCCGTCTGCTGGAACTGGGCTCGCGTCGCGGGTGTCGCGCTGGAGAGGAACCTGCCGACCTGCTCGGTCGCCTCGTTGCGGCTGGCGGTGCCGAACACCGTCACCAGGATCGACAGGCCCAGCGACCCGCCGACCTGCTGCATCACGTTCAGCAGGCTGGAGGCCGCGCCCGACTCCTCGCGGGAGACCCCCGAGACCGCCACGATCGTCAGCGGCACGAACAGCAGACCCATGCCGAACCCGAACACCAGCATCGGGCCGAGGATCCCATCGACGTAGCCGCTGGTCGCCGTCACCTGGGAGAGCCAGGCCAGGCCACCCGCGGCCAGCACGGCACCGGTCCCCATCAGGCGCTGCGGCCCGAGCCTCGGCAGGGTCTGCGCCGCGATCTGCGAGGTCACGATCAGCGCCCCGGTAACCGGCAGGAACGCCAGCCCGGCGCGCAGCGGGCTGTAGCCGAGCACGTTCTGTACGAACAGGGTCAGGAAGAAGAACATCCCGAACAGCGCCGCGGCCAGCGCGAACATGATCGCGTAGGAGCCGGCCCGGTTGCGGTTGCGGAACATGTGCAGCGGTGTGATCGGCTGCCTGGTCCTGGTTTCGATTGAGACGAACGCCGCCAGCAGGACCACCGCCGCGGCGAACGCGCCGATCGTCAGCGTGTCGCTCCAGCCCTCCTGGGCCGCGCGGATGAACCCGTAGACCAGGGCGACCATCCCCGCCGTCGAGGTGAACGCCCCTCCGAGGTCGAACCTGCCTGGCTGGCGCTCCGACTCGGTGATGTAGAGCGGCGCGACCACGGCCAGCAGGATGCCGATCGGCACGTTGACGAACAGCACCCACCGCCATGACAGCCACTCGGTGAGGATCCCGCCGGCCAGCAGTCCGATCGCCGCGCCGGACACCGACACGGCGGCGAACACGCCAAGGGCACGGTTGCGCTCCCTGCCCTCCGCGAAGTTGGTGGTGATCAGCGCCAGCGCGGTCGGCGAGGCGATCGCGCCGCCGACGCCCTGCAGCGCCCTTGCGGCCAGCAGCCAGGCGGATGACGTCGCCAACCCGCCGAGCAGCGACGCGAGGCTGAACAGCAGGATGCCGAAGATGAACACGCGGCGGCGGCCGAGAATGTCGCCGGCGCGGCCGCCGAGCAGCAGCAACCCGCCGAAGGTCAGGGTGTAGGCGTTGAGCACCCAGGACAGGCTGGTGGTCGAGAAGTGCAGCGCCGACTGGATGTGGGGAAGGGCGATGTTCACGATGGTGGCGTCCAGCACGACCATGAGCTGCGATGCGGCGATGACCGTGAGCGTGAGCGCAGGGTGAACGCCGCGTCGTGCCGCCCCGGGTGGTCGCGACCTCACCGACTGCGAGACCGTCATGAGCTGATTTCCCCCTTGGGGTAGTGTACGATTCCGTTCACTAGCGGGCCACGCTACACTGGGTAAATTGGGAACGCAAGCGTTCATTATCTGAATCTTAGGGAACCGAGGTCGGCCGATGGTGGCTGAGACGGACCGCATCGCGGCGCTGCCGGATGCCCAGACGCGGCGTCGTGGCGAGAAGCTCGAGCGCGCGATCTTCGACGCCGTCCTGGACCAGCTCTGCGCGGTCGGCTATCCCGGCCTGACGATGGAGGGGATCGCCGCCTGCGCCCACACCGGCAAGGCGGCCCTGTACCGGCGCTGGGAGCGCAAGGAGGACCTGATCGTCGACGCACTGGAGCACACGCTGCCGTCCATGGCTGAGCTGCCCGACCACGGCAACCTGCGCGACGACCTCCTCGACGTGCTGCGGCGCCTCACCGCGACCATCAATTCGCCGACCGGCGGCGCGCTCAAGTGCCTGCTGGCCGAGAGCGACCGTGACCACCCCTTCGTGCGGCTGGTGCACGAGCGCGTGCTGATGCCACGCAAGCGCATGTTCCACGACCTGCTTCAGCGCGCGATCGAGCGGGGCGAGGCGCGACCCGATGCGATCGAGACCCTCGCTGCCGAGGTCGGCCCGGCCATGGTGGCGCACCGGTTCCTGGCCGAGGGCCCGCCGGTGCCCGATTCCTACCTGGTCTCGGTCGTCGACGACGTGGTCATGCCGCTGGTGCGCGCGTAGTCCGCGCCGCACATGCGGGGGGCGTCCAGCGGGCAGTGCATGGTCGGCTCCGGGCCGCGGGCCGCGTCGGCCGGCGCGGGGTTGCGAATCGTCAGGAACGCCAGCACGCCCCCGGCCGCGACCAGCGCGGCCGAGATCCAGGCCGCCATCCGGAAGCCGTCGGCGAACACCCCCGGGTCCAGCGCGTCCGCCCCTGCGATGCCGGCCACCACCGGCAGCGTCGCGACCGCCAGCAGCCCGGCTGCCCGCGCGACCGTGTTGTTGACCGCGGAGGCGATCCCGGCGTGCTCCTCGCTGGCGGCCGCGAGCACGGTCGAGGTCAGCGGGGCGACCGTCAGCGACAGGCCGAGGGCGAACACCAGGACCGCCGGCAGGGTGCTCACCCAGTAGCTCCGGCCCGGGGTGACCAGCACCAGCATCGCCAGCCCCGCGGCGCTGACCAGCGGGCCCAGGCTCATCGGCAGGCGCGGCCCGATCCGCTGCGCGAGCCGGCCCGCCCTGGCCGACAGCAGCAGCATGACGATGGTGATCGGCAACAGCGCCGTCCCCGAGGTCAGCGGGGACATGCCGACCACGCGCTGCAACTGGATGGGCAGCAGGAACAAGGCGCCGCTGAGCGCCCCGTAGATCAGGAACGTGACCACGTTGGCGCTGGTGAACTGGCGCGAGCGGAAGAGGTCGAGGGGCAACAGCGGGTGCCTGCTGAAGCGCTCACGGGCTACGAACCCGGCCAGGGCGAGTACGCCGCCGATCGCGGCGACCAGGACCACCGGAGAGGTCCAGCCCGCTCCGGTGCCGTCGGTGAGCGCATACGTGATCCCGGCCAGGCCGAGCGCGGCCAGGGCCGCTCCCGCGAGGTCCAGCTCGTGGGACACGCCCGGGTCGCGGCTCTCCGGCACGTGGCGGATGGCGGCCCACAGGGCGACCGCGCTGAGCGGCAGGTTGATGAGGAAGACCAGCCGCCAGGTCACCGCCTGCGTCAGGAACCCTCCGAGCAGCGGCGCCAGCGCGGTGGCCACCCCGCCCAGCCCTGTCCACGCGCCGATGGCGGCGGCCCGGTCCGAGGGCCGGAAGCTCGCCTCGATGATCGCGAGGCTGCCCGGGGTCAGCAGCGCGGCGCCCACGCCCTGGAGCGCCCTGGCGGCGATCAGCGTCGGCGCGTTCGGCGCGACGCCGCAGAGCAGCGAGGCCACCGCGAACCAGATGATCCCGGTGACGAAGATCCGTCGCCTGCCGAAGTGGTCGCCGAGCGACCCGCCCAGCAGCAGAAGGCCGGCCAAGGTCAGGGTGTAGGCGTTGACGGTCCACTGGAGGCTGGCCAGGCCGGTGCGGAAATCGCGCGCGATCGTCGGCAGGGCCACGTTGACCACACTGGCGTCCAGGAATACCACGCCGGAGCCGGAGATGGTGGCGACCAGGACCCAGCGGCCCGTCCGTGACCGGTAGCTGATCTCGCCGGGGGCGGGCACCGCGCGGGACTGCGCCGTCCCCTTGGGCACCTGGTTGGCTGCCATGGCAGCGAGCATAGGCGGCGGTCCCCCGACGCGCTAGCCCCTCCAAGCCGGTCCAAGCCGGACAGCTCTCGCCGGATCAGGTCACGTCCCGGCGGAGGGTGAAGAAGGTGCCGAGGGCGGCGGCCACCGCGCCGTAGACCAGCAGCGTGAGCGTGCCGCCCCACCAGGACTGGAGGTGCTCGCCGGTGGTGCGGACCATCGCCATCGACGCCTGCCTGGCAGGAACTTGGAGACCGAGAACCAGCCGAGGGCGTTGAGCCCGACCTGGAGCAGCGGCTCGGCGATGAAGGTGAAGCCGACCACCACGAGAATCGCGGCGATCTGGTTCTTCAGGAGCGTGCCGACGCCCAGCCCGAGGACGGCCCACACCACCAGGCCGAGCACCATCAGGGCGAGCACCTGCTGGATGTCGCCACTGCCGAGGCGGGTCCCGAACCCCCTGGCGGAGATGACGATGGCGCCGACCAGCAGGCCGGTCGCGATCATCAGGATCCCCGAAAGCCCGCCGGCGATCACGATGCCGGCGACCTTGGCCTGCACCACCCGGTTGCGGCGCGGGGTGGCCAGGAACGTGGGCGTGATCGTCTGGTGCCGGAACTCGCCACAGATCGCGATCACGCCCAGGATCAGCGTGAACAGCGAGCCGATCCCAAACGCCGTCCCGTAGACCGTGCGGACCTGGGCCGGATCGGACAGCGGCGGGGTCGCCTGGCCGTTGTTGCCGCCCGTGCTGCCGGCGGTGAGCGCGGTGATCAGCGTGATCACCGCGACCGCGAGCATCCCGCCCAGCGTCAGACCGAACCACATCCGGGTGGTCGACCACTTGCGCAGTTCGGATTTGATCAGGCCTCCCATGTGGCCACCTCCCCCGGCGTGCCGGTGAGCTCCAGGAACACGTCCTCCAGGTCGCTGGACCGGCTCGCCAGCTCGTGCAGCTCGATCTGGTTGACGAAGGCGAGATGGCCGATGGTCTCGGTGGAGGCGCCGGGCACCAGCAGGGCGCCGTCGGTGCCGGCCTCGGACCGCAGCCCGCTGCGCCCCAGGACCTCGCGCAGCTTGTCAGCCTCGGGGGTGCGCACGCGGATCGCCACGCTCGCGGTGCTCAGCAGGTCCTCGAGCGTGCCTTCGCGGATCAGCCGGCCCTGGGCGATGATCACGACGCTGTCGACGGTCTGCTCGACCTCGGACAGGATGTGGCTGGAGATCAGCACCGTCTTGTGCTGCTTGGTGGCCAGGTAGCGGAGGAACTCGCGGAGCCAGTTGATGCCGGCCGGGTCCAGGCCGTTGGCGGGCTCGTCGAGGATCAGCACCCGCGGGTCGCCGAGCAGAGTCGCCGCCAGAGCGAGGCGCTGGCGCATGCCCATCGAGAAGCCGCGCACGCGCCGGTTGGCGGACTCGGTCAGGCCGGTTCAGCTCCAGCACCTCGTCGGCGCGGGCGTCCGGCAGCCGGGCCGCCGCGCAGAGCACCCGCAGGTGGTTCCGGGCGGTCCGGCCCGGATGGAAGCTGGACGCCTCCAGCGCGGCGCCGACGGTGCCCAGCGGGTCGCCCAAGTCGGCATAGCGGCGCCCGTCCACGGTGGCGGTCCCCCTTGTCGGGGTGACCAGGCCGAGCAGGCACCGCAGCGTTGTGGTCTTGCCGGCGCCGTTGGGCCCCAGGAACCCGGTGACCGTCCCCGGCTCGACCTCGAAGCTCAGGTCGTCCACCGCGCGGACCTTGCCGAAGTACTTGGTCAGATTCGAGACGACGATCCGGCCGTCGTCGGGCATCGCTCCCTCCCCATGACGGATATCCGCAGATCCTACCGTTCCGGCAGCATAGGGGTGGCGGGCTCAGCCCTGGGAGGTAGCCGGCGCGGAGGAGGCGTCGCTGCTGATGACCTGCTCGGCGAAACGGGCCGCCGCGCTGTCAACCGCAAGGCCACGGTCGGCCATGGCCGCCGCCGGCCCGGTTCCTCTATGGTGGTCGCCGAGGTGTGCCGGGAAGGCTGGTCGGCGTCCGTTGCCTGTCATGGTCGAGGAGGCCGCGATGCAGCCAGCCGGCGTGGAGTCGTTCGGGCTCATGGTGCTGGTGGCCGCCCTGGTGGGGCTGGCGGCGGTGCTCTCCAACCGGCTCGGCGAGCGGCTCCGCATCCCGGCGCCCGCGATCTTCCTGGTCTCGGCGGCGATCGCCTCCGACCTGCTGCCCCGGCTCGCCAGGCTCCAGGTCGAGACCGTCGAGCGGGTCGTGACCATCGCCCTGGCGGTGATCCTGTTCGACGGCGGCATGCGCATCGGCTGGCGCCGGTTCCGGCCGGCCGCCGCGGCCACGGTCTGGCTCGGCGTGGCCGGCACGCTGGTGACCGCCGCGGCGTTGGCGCTCTGCGCCCATCTGCTGTTCGACATCGACTGGCGGCCCGCGCTGCTGCTGGGCACGGCGCTGGCGCCCACCGACCCCGCGGTGGTCTTCTCGGTGCTTGGCCGCCGCGAGATCGCCGGCCGCACCGGCACCCTGCTGGAGGGCGAGTCCGGCGCCAACGACCCGGTCGGCATCGCCCTGCTGGTCGCCCTGCTGGCGGCGAGCGGGTCGGGCCTCGGCACGGCCGGGGTGGTGGCCGCGCAGTTCGGCCTCCAGATGGTCGTCGGGCTGGCGGTCGGCGTGCTCGGTGGCAGGCTGCTGCTCTGGCTGATGCACCGCGCGCCGCTGCCCGGCGAGGCGCTGTACCCGGTGCGGGTGCTGGCCGGCGCGCTGGCGATCTACGGGGCCGCCACCGCCGCCAGGGGATCGGGGTTCCTGGCGGTGCTGGTCGCCGGGATCGTCATCGGCGACGAGCGCGTCCCCTACAAGGGCGAGATCCAGCGCTTCCACTCCGCGCTGGCCAGCCTCGGCGAGATCGTGGCGTTCATCCTGCTCGGCCTGACGGTGCACCTTGCCGACCTGCCCGACGGCAACGCCTGGCTGATCGGCCTGGTCCTGGCCGTGCTGCTGGCGCTGGTCATCCGCCCGCTGCTGGTCGGCCTGGTGCTGGCGCCGATCCGCCTGCGGCGGGGCGAGCGGGTGTTCGTGCTGTGGACCGGCCTGAAGGGAGCTGTCCCGATCCTGCTCGGCAGCTTCATCCTGGAGGCCGGTGTCGCCGACTCGGGCCGGCTCTACGAGGTCATCTTCACCGTGGTGGCGTTCTCGGTGATCGTCCAGGGCGGCCTGGTCCCGACGCTGGCCCGCCGCCTGAAGGTGCCGCTGCGCACGGTCGAGCCCGAGCCGTGGAGCCTCGGCGTGCGCTTCCGGCACCAGCCCGACGCGCTGCGGCGCTATCGCGTCGCCGAGGGCTCACCCGCCGACGACACCGCCATCGCCGACCTGCCGCTGGAGGAGGGCACCTGGATCAGCCTGGTCATCCGGCAGGGCCACCTGGTCCCGGCCCACTCGGACACCCGCCTGCGGGCCGGCGACGAGGTGCTCACCCTGACCGACCCGACGACCGGCGACGATCAGAGCAAGCTGTTCGACGCCGGTCCGGACCCGCCGGGGGAAGCCCGGTAGGGCAGCACCGCCGCCGGGCGTGCGGCCGCGCTCTGCCTGGAGGAGGCGGGCAGCTCCACGGTGAACTCGCAGCCGCCGGTGACGTTGGCGACCCGGATGGTGCCGCCGTGCGCCTCGACGAAGCCGCGGGCGATCGCCAGGCCAAGGCCGGCGCCACGTGAGGACCGGGCCGGGTCGCCGCGCCAGAGCCGGTCGAACACCCTGGCCAGGTCCGGCTCGGCGATACCGCCGCAGCCGTCCCTGACCCGCAGCGTCACCGCTCCCCCATCGGCCCGTTGCCCAATCGTCACCAGCAGCCGGCCCCCTGGCCGGGTGTGGCGGATGCCGTTGTGGACCAGGTTGGCGAGCACCCGGTTGAGCTGGTCGCGGCCGGCCAGGACCAGCGCGCCGCCGTTGCCCGCCGCGGTCTGGAGCCGGACCCCGCCCGCCGCGGCCTCCGGCTCGAAGCTCTCCAGCACCTCGGCCACCAGCTCGGGCAGGGAGACCGGCTCCAGGTCGAACGCGAGCGCGCCCGCCTCCACCTGCGACAGCTCCAGCAGGGCATCGACCAGGCCGGTGAGGCGGTCGATGTGGGCCAGCAGCCCGGCCAGGTAGCGGCCGCGGGTCGCCTCATCGGTGGCGACGCCGTCGGCCAGCGCCTCGGCGAGCGCGCGCAGGCTGGCCAGCGGCGTGCGAAGGTCGTGCGAGATCCAGGCGATCAGGTCGCGGCGGCTGGCGTCCATGGTCCGCTCGCGCTCCCGGGCCGCCGCCAGGCGCGCCTCGGCCGCCTCCAGCGCCTCGGCGACGGTGGCCACCTCCGCGGTCCCGCCCGACCGCCTGCCGGCCACGGAAGGCCGGGCCTGCTCGGCGGGGCTCGACGGGCCGGCGCCCGCCTCCAGCGCGGCGGCGCGCGCGGCCAGCGCCTCCAGATCGATCACCATGGCGCGCGAGCTGGCGATCCCATAGGCGATGCCGGCGCCGATCGCCACCGGCAGCGAGACCAGCACGACCAGCAGGTCGTGTGTGCTCACCAGCATGGCGGAGCTGGCGGCCTGGATGGCGGCCAGGGCCGCTCCGGCGGTGACCACGGCGGTGAGCCCGACGTGCCTGGCCACCCCCGCGCGCCGTCGCCGCAGGCCGCCCTGGACCGCCAGGCCGACCAGGACCACGGCCACCGCCCCGACGGTCGTGAGCCCGAGCAGCAGGACGAGGTCGTCGGCGGGGATGTCGACGGCCAGCGCGACCGCCACGCTGCCGGCCAGCCCGCCGGCGAAGATCGCGGCGGCGACCAGCGACGCCCGCCAATGGCCGGTCACGCGGGTGGCTCCCGCGGCACGAAGCGGTAGCCGACCCCGTAGACGGTCTGGATCCGCTGCGGGTCGGACGGGTTGTCCTCGACCTTCTCGCGCAGGCGCCGGGTATGCACGGTGACGGTCGAGGTGTCCCCGAGCCAGGTGTACTCCCACACCTGCTGGAGGAGCTGACCGCGCGTGAACACCTGGCGCGGGTGGCGGACCAGGAACAGCAGCAGCTCGAACTCCCGCGCGGTCAGGGCGACCGGGTGCCCGGCGACCTCGGCCTCCCTGGTCGCCGGGTCGATCATCACGTCGCCGGCGTACACGCGGCCCTGCTGCGCCGCCGGGTCGCCCCGGGCGCGGCGGAGCACGCTGCGGATTCTGGCGACCAGCTCCCGCGGGCTGAACGGCTTCACCACGTAGTCGTCCGCGCCGAGCTCGAGCCCGACGATCCGGTCGGCCTCGTGGCCGCGGGCGGTCAGCATCACGATCGGGATCGGCGCGCTGGCACGGAGCCGCCGGCACACCTCGAGGCCGTCCATGCCGGGCAGCATCAGGTCCAGCACGACCAGGTCGGGAGGGGCCTGAGTGGAGAGCGCGAGACGCAGCGCCTCCTGCCCGTCGCCGGCCACGGCCACGCGATAGCCGCCGAGCTCCAGGTAGCGCGAGACCACCTCGCGCACGGTCGGCTCGTCGTCGACCACCAGCACCAGCTCGCCACTCATGCATCCATGCTGCCAGCGGCGACGACCAGCGCAAAGCCGCGCCGCCGCGATCGTACGAAGTTTGTAAGCACGCCAGCTCTTGACCGGACGATCCAGGAACGCCACGCTCCCACGCCATGCGAGTCCTGCTCACCGGCGGTGCCGGGTTCATCGGCAGCCACCTGGCCGACGCGCTCGCCGAGTGCGGCCACGAGGTGGTGGTGGTCGACCGGCTGCACCCGCGCGCCCACGCCGCGCCGCCCGACTACCTGCGCGAGGACGTCGAGTACCTGCGGGGCGGCCTGGACGCGGCGACCCTGGACGCGGCGCTCGCCGGGATTGACGCCGTCTGCCATCAGGCGGCCATGGTCGGGCTCGGACGCGGGCTGGTCGACGCCGGCGACTACGTCCGCGACAACGACCTCGGCACCGCCGAGCTGCTGGCGGCGATCCACCGCCGGCCGACGGGCGACCGGCCCGGGCGGCTGGTGCTCGCCAGCTCGATGGTGGTCTACGGGGAGGGCGCCTACCGCTGCGACCGGCACGGCGACGTGCGGCCGGGCCCGCGCGAGCGGGCGCGGCTGGAGCGGGGTCAGTTCGAGCCGACCTGCCCGCGCTGCGGCGGCGAGCTGGCTGCCGTGCCGATCGGCGAGGACGCGCCGCCGGACCCGCGCAACGTGTACGCGGCGACCAAGCTGCACCAGGAGCACCTGGCGCAGGCGAGCATGCGCGAGGGCGGGCCCGCCGTGACCGCGCTGCGCTACCACAACGTCTACGGCCCGCGGATGCCGGCCGACACCCCCTACTCGGGAGTCGCGGCGATCTTCCGGAGCGCGCTGGCGGGCGGCCAGGCGCCGCGGGTGCTGGAGGACGGGGCGCAGCGGCGCGACTTCGTCCACGTACGGGACGTCGCCACGGCCAATCTGCTCGCGCTGCTGGCACCGGAGCCGGTTCCGGGTGTGTTCAACGTCGCCTCCGGCGAGCCGCGCACCATCGGAGAGCTGGCCGCCGCGCTGGCGGCCAGCTCCGGGGGCCCGGCGCCCGAGGTCGTGGGCGGCTGGCGGGCTGGCGACGTGCGGCACGTGGTCGCCTCGCCGGCGCTGGCGGCCGAGCGGCTCGGCTTCCGGGCCGAGGTCTCCTTCGCCGCCGGGATGGCCGAGCTGGCGACCGCGCCGCTGCGCGCCCCCGTCGCCACGGCCGCGGCCGCGGTCGCACACCACCGCTAGAGCGCCGGTCATGCATCGGTGCCGCGCCCGGATCACCTGTGGTGACAGGAGGCGGCAAGGGCGCGCACCGCGGATACGTGACCGGCGCTCTAGCTCCCGCTACCAGCGGGTCGCGAACAGCACCTGCACCGCAAGGGTCTGCGCCAGCAGGAGCGCGCCCACCAGCGGCGTGCGCACGCGCCAGGCGAGCAGCTGGCGTGTCACCGGGACCAGCGCCAGCGGCACCAGGAACTGGAAGATGCGCTCCACCTCGCCCCTGCTGAACCCCCAGCTCGCAGCGGCCAGCAGGGTCGCCATGGCGGCGGCGTCGAGCGAGGCCCAGGCACGCTCGCGGACCACCGCGACCGCCCGCGCCGCCAGCGCACCGAGCAGGGGGACGCCGAGCATGCCGCCGAAGGCGAGCAGGTCACCGGGGATCCAGGGCAGCGCCGGCCGCCTCGCCGACCCGGGCGCCGCCTGGTAGGCGCGGTACGCCGCCCGCGCGGCGGCCAAGGGGTCGTAGCCGGTGCCGAGGCGCAGCGCCAGCGCCGCGCCGATGACGACAACGGCGGTGGCGGCCGCCCAGCGCGCCACCCATCGAGGCTCCCGCCGCAGGCGCCCGATAGCCCTGATCAGCAGGAACACCACCAGCAGCACGGCAGAGTAGGTCAGCATCGAGCCGGCCCACAGCAGCACGCCGCCGACCACGGTCCAGCCCCACGAGCGGCGCAGCAGGCCACGGTGGGCGGCCAGCGCCGCGAGCCCGAGCACGCTGGCGAACACCGCGTCGGCCGAGGTCGCCACGTACAGCACGACTGCCGGGCTGAGGCACCACAGCGCCACCGCCAGACGGCCGGCGCGCTCACCGAGCTCGTCGCGGCTGAGCGCGCCGGCGGCGGCCACGCCGAGCGCGCCGGCGGCGACGGTCGCGACGGCGGCGGCCGGCAGGCCCGGACGGACCCTTGCGACCAGACCGTAGAAGACCATCGCCCCGGCCGGGTGTCCCTGGGCGTGGGATGGCAGCTCCGGCAGCAGCGTGGCAAAGCGGCGCAGGAACAGCGGGATCGCGCCGACCAGGTGCACGCCGGCGGGATATTCGCCGTCGGAGTCGAACGGCGCCCACCAGGCGCGCGGGCCGCCACCGAGCGCCGCCACCGCCAGCGCGAGGACGAACAGCACGACGGCCGACGAGGCCAGCCGCAGCGGCCAGCGGACCGGCGCCGCGGCCATGGCGATCACTCCGGCGGCCGAGGCCAGCGCGACCGGCAGCGCCACCGCCGCCCAAGCCCACGCGACCACCAGGTGCGGGAAGACGTAGAACGGGAAGCAGTGGTACCAGGGCTGGCTCGGCACGCTGAACGGGACCCGCCCCCAGTGGCGCAGCCACAGCCAGCCGAGCGCGCCGCCGACCACCACCACGCCGCAGGCAAGCCGCGTCGCCCGCGCGAAGCGCGTCGCGGCGGCCGCCGCGGGCTCCTGTCGAGTGGCGATCCCGATCTTTGTCTGCACGAGCCGAACCGTATGGCACCCTGGGGGCCTACGGGCCGACCGTAGCAGGTTCGTAAGAACCGCGTCGCAAGTCCGTCAGGATCGGGGGGGAGCCTGGCCGGCATGCACAGCGACCTTGATCTGCGCGCGGTGACCGTGGTGCTGCCCGCGCTCGACGAGGCGGCGGCACTGCCGGCCGCGCTGGCGTCGTTTCCCGCCGGCATCGACCTGGTGGTGGTGGACAACGGCTCGACCGACGGCACGGCCACGGTCGCCGCCGCACTCGGCGCGCGGGTGGTGCCCGAGCCCCGGCGCGGTTTCGGCGCGGCCTGCTGGGCCGGTGTGCGGGCATCCCCCCACGCGCGGGTGATCGCCTTCGTCGACGCCGACGGCTCGTTCGACGGCGCCGACCTGGCGGTGGTCGCCGGGCCGGTGCTTCGGGACGAGGCCGACCTGGTGGTCGGCTCCAGGATCCGGGGGCGTCGTGATGCTGGAGCGCTGTCGGCCCTGGCGGTGGTGGAGAACGTCGTGCTGGGGCTGGCGTGTGGACTGCTGTTCGGCGTACGCCTGTCCGATCTGGGCCCGTTCCGCGCCATTCGCCGCGACCTGCTGGTGGACCTCGGGATCGCCGACCGGGGGCAGGGCTGGCCGCTGGAGATGGTCGGCCGCGCCGCCCTCGCTGGCCTGCGCGTGGTCGAGGTGCCGGTGCGGTGCCACCGGCGCGCGGCCGGCTCCAGCAAGGTCAGCGGTTCGCTGGTTGGCAGCGTCCGCGCGGCCGCGCACATGACCGGCGTAGCTGCCCGGCTACTGATCGAGCGGGCGGCGGGGCGGTTGCCCGACCCGATGACAGGCCGCTCGCCGGGCGACCTGGAGGCCAGATGAGACGGCCCGCACTGGCGCTGATCGCCAAGGAGCCGGTCGCCAGGCTGGCCAAGACCCGCCTGTCGCCGGCGCTCGGCGACCACGGCGCGGCGGAGGTGGCGGCGGCGCTGCTCGCCGACACGGTCGCGTTGCTCACCACCGTCGAGGCCGAGCCCTGGCTGTGCTTCGCGCCCGCCGCCGCGCGGGAGCGGATGGCGGCGCTGGCACCCGGGTTCAGGCTGCTGCCGCAGGTGGACGGTGACCTCGGCGACCGCCTCGCCGCCTGCGCCACGGCATTGCAGGCGGCGGCCGCCACGCGCCTGGCGATCGTCGGCGCCGACACCCCGCACCTGCCGGCCCGCTGGTGCCGAGCCGCGTTCGAGCTGCTGGAGCGGGTGGACGTGGTGCTCGGCCCCGCACTGGACGGCGGCTACTACCTGATCGCCATCGACGGCACCGCCGGCCCGCCACCGGCGGAGCTGTTCACCGGCGTGCCGATGGGCAGCGATCGGGTGCTCGAGGAGACCCTGCGCCGGGCATGGCGGCTCGGTCTACGCACCGGCCTGCTGCCGCCGCTCCGCGACCTGGACCGGGTCGCCGACCTCCAGGCGGCGCTGGACGGCGGCGAGCTGGCTTCGAGCCCGCGCTCGCTGGAGGTCGTCGGCAGGCTCCTGTCGGAGCGGAGCAGCTGGAGCGCCTGATGCGACCGGTGTCCAGGATCAGTTTCTCCAGCCCGGCGCGTCACGAGCGTCCCGCGACCATCCTGGGGATCTCCCTGGGCGTGGCATTCACGGTCTGCTTCGTGACCGGGCTGCTCTCGCACGCCGCCCAGACGCCCATCCCGTGGTTCCCCTGGCCGGCCGGACCCGCCTGGCTGTACCGGCTCACCCAGGGCGTGCACGTGTTCACCGGCCTGGCGACCATCCCGCTGCTGCTCGGCAAGCTGTGGGCCGTCTACCCGCACCTGTGGCGCTGGCCGCCGGTGCGCGGCGTCGCCCACGCCGTCGAGCGGGCCGCGCTGGTCCCGCTGGTGGGCGGCTCGGTCTTCCTGCTGGTTACCGGCGTCACCAACATCGACTACTGGTATCCCTACCGGTTCTTCTTCAAGACCGCGCACTTCTGGGCCGCCTGGATCACGGTCGGCGCGCTGGTCGTCCACGTCGGCGCCACCTTCACCGTGGCGAGCAGCGCGCTGCGCGACCGGGCCACCACCGCTCCGGCGACCCCGGAGGGGCTGGATCGCCGCCGCTTCCTGCTCGCCATCGCCGCCGCCACCGGCGCGGTCGTGCTCACCACCGTCGGATCGGCGGTCACGCCCCTGCGACGGCTCGCGGTGCTGGCTCCCCGCCGACCCGACATCGGGCCCCAGGGCCTGCCCGTCAACCACCAGGCCCGCGACGTCGGCGTCACGGACGCGAGCGGGAACCCGGGCTACCGGCTCCGGGTCGTTGGCCGTGTCGCCCGACCTCTGGAGCTGTCGCTCGGCGAGGTCCGCGCCCGCCGGACCCGCGAGGTCCGGCTGCCGATCTCCTGCGTCGAGGGCTGGAGCTACAGCGCGCGCTGGCGCGGCATCCCGCTCCGCGACCTGCTGGAGGAGGCCGGCGCCGACCGGGGGGCCGCCGTGGTGGTCCGCTCCCTCCAGACCCACGGGCCCTATTCCGGGGCCCGGATCGACGGCGCCCATGCCTGGCACCCCGACACGCTGCTGGCGCTGGAGGTCAACGGCGCGCCCCTGCAGCTGGACCATGGCTTCCCGCTGCGGTTGATCGCTCCCAACAACCCCGGAGTCCTGCAGACCAAATGGGTCACGGAGGTGCAGGTGCTGTGACCGGCCCTCCGGCGCCGCCGCCACGGTATGGGCGTCTGTACTGGGCGCTGCTCCCCGTCGGCGGCCTGCTCATGGCCTGGGGACTGGTCGGGCTGTTCCGCGACGCGGCATCGACCGTGCCGGCGAGCTGGCTGCGCTGGTTCCTCGGCGGGCTGCTCGTGCACGACCTGCTGCTGGTCCCGGCGGTGCTCGCCGTCGGGCTGGCGGTGCGGCGCCTGCCCGCGGCGCTGCAACCGCCCGCACGCGCGGCCCTGATCGTGTCGGGCACGCTGGCGTTGATGAGCCTGCCGCTGCTGCTCGGCTACGGCCGGACGGCCCAGCCGGGCAACGCCTCGGTGCTGCCCGGCGACTATCCCAGGAGCCTGGCGATCACCGTGGGCGCGGTCTGGGCCGCCGCCGCGGCGTGGGCGCTGCTGTGCCTGCTCAGCCGCCGGCGGCGCTGACATGCGGGAAGGGCGGCGGTGGGACCGCCGCCCTTCCCGAGCGAGCCGAGCGTTACTGCCAGCCAGTGATGTCGAGGATCGTCCCCGCGCCACTGATGTTGTGCTGGACGCTGACGTAGAAGTGCTTGCCGCTGGCGTCGAAGATGCCGCCGGTCCACTCCGCCGTCAGGTCGTTCAGGGTGGCCATGCGGACGCACCCGTCGGACTGGAGGTCGGGGTCCGCGCCGTCGGGCAGGCAGTCCCACAGGTCGTTGTTGTGGGGGCCCTGCAGCGCCGTGTTCGTCTCGGCGTCCTCGTGGATGATCCAGTTGCCCCGGCCGGGCTGGTAGGCGGCGTTGTCCGGCATCGCGATCGCGGGACTGCCCTGGACGAACCGCTGGACCTGGGGTACCGCGGTGTTGGCCCCGGCCTGCTGCACGCTCCCGTCGCTGATGCAGACCGTCTCGCCCCAGAGCTGCTCGTTCTCGTTGCCGGTGTTGTTGCCGCAGAAGCGCACCTGCGAGTTCGCCTCGGCGCCTCGGTCGATGTCGATGTCCTCGGGCCGGTAGTAGCCGGTCAGGTGCAGCGCCGCGGCCTGCGCGCGCAGGTCGGGGTCTGCGGCGGCGGGGATCGGGACCCAGGCGCCCTGGCCGAGCTCGGTGCCCTGGCCGAAGTCGCTGCCGCCGACGCGCAGGCCGAAGATCTTGCCCGGGGTGGCGTAGGGCGACTGGTCCAGGCTGGTGACCGGGCCGGCGCCCGGGTCGCGCAGGCTGGCGGGGATGAACTTGAAGTACGCGCCACCGGCGACACCGCCGGCCGGGCGGAGCTCGTCGCCGAAGTAGGTGACGCCGTTGGCGTAGAGCGCCAGGCCCTCGAAGGAGAGGCGCCTGAGCGCCGGCCGGGCCACCAGGTTGCCGGCGCCGGTGCCGCCACTGAACGTGCCGGTCGCGCGGTCCGGGGGGCCTGCGCCTGGGTGATCGACCTGGTGGACGAAGCCTGCAGCGGGCCGCTGAAGCCGAAGAGCTTGCTCGACTGGTCCGCGAGCTGGCGCTGCACGAACTGGCCGAAGTCGACGCCAGCCGCCGCGACGCCAGCCACCAGCGCGATCGTGCAGAAGGCCGCGGCGAGGACCGCGAGTCGCTTCTTCATCTTTCCAATTCCTCCTCTGGCACCGGGGGATCGGGTACCGAGGAGACGCTGTCTCACGTAGATGACAGACTGGTGAACGCGAACAGCGTCGGGGATGAACTCTCACCCATCGCGCAACCATCGCCCAGGGGTGTGCGCTGTGGCCAGACCGGAAGCTCAGGCGGGGTGCCGGGCGACGTAGACGCCGTGCGACGGCGAGCCGACGATCTCCCCGTCCCGCATGACCACCTGCCCGCGGACGATGGTGGCCACCGGCCAGCCCTTGAGATTCCACCCGTCGTACAGGCCCCAGTCGGCCGCCGACCGCATGTACTCGGGCGTGACCACCCGCTCCCGTTCGAGGTCGACGAGGGCGAAGTCGGCGTCGGAGCCCACCCGGATGGCGCCCTTGCGCGGGTAGATGCCATAGACCTGGGCGTTGTTGCGGCACAGCACCCCGGCGAGCTGCTCGAGGGAGATGCGGCCCTGGTGGTAGCCCTCGCTCAGCATGATCGGCAGCAGCATGCCCATCCCGGGAAAGCCGGGGACGGCGTCCCAGATGGAACTGTTGAGCTTGTCGGCCTTGGGCACCACCGTCGAGTGGTCCGAGCCGAGGCAGGTCACCGTGCCGTCGCGCAGCCCCTCCCACAGCAGCCGCTGGCTCTGCTCGTCGCGGAGCGGCGGGTTGACCTTGCCGAGGCTGCCGACCCTGTCGTTGTCGTACTTGGTGAGCACCAGGTAGTGCGGGCAGGTCTCGGCGATCACGTCGACCCCCTCGGCCTTCGCGTCGCGTACCCACTGCACGCCACGGCCGATGGTCATGTGGACGATGTAGAGCCGCGAGCCCGTCTCCTTGCAGTACCAGATCGCCCGGCGGGTCGCCTCCTCCTCGGCCAGGTCGGGCCGCGCGTCCGTCCACGCCTGCAGGTCGTCGCGGCCGGCCTCGATGTAGCGCGCCTTGAGGTTGTGGATGATCGACATGTTCTCGGCGTGCACCATCGCCATGGCCGGCCGGCCGATCTCGCGGACCGTGCGCAGCCCGTCCAGGAACTGGGCGTCGTCGACCGCCAGGATGCCGAAGACGGCGGCCTCGTCCTTGGTGTAGGCCATGTAGAACTTGTAGGAGCAGATGCCGCACTCGCGCGCCATCCGCGGCAGCTCCTCGATCTGCTTGCTGGTGCCGATCACCGCGCCGAAGGCGGCATCGATCAGCGAGCGCTCCTCGACCGCCCGCCTGGCCCAGGGGAAGTAGTCGAGGAACGAGACCGAGGCGTCCTCGCGGTTGAGCAGCGTGGGGATCATGGTGGTGACGCCGCCGATGGCGGCGTTGCGGGTCTCGGTCTCGACGTTGACGTCGAACGGGTCCTGGAAGGTCTGAAGGTGCACGTGCGGGTCGATGATCCCGGGGAACACGTGCAACCCGTCCGCCTCGATCACGCGGTCGGCGGCGCCGATGGACCCGGGCGCGCCGATGGCTGCGATCCTGCCGCCGCCGGCGGCGACGTCGGCCTGCACGACGCCATCCGGGAAGACCACCCGGCCACCTCTGATCACCAGGGTCCCGCTCAAGAGAATCCTCCTCTGTCTGGGTGGGTGATCTCAGCGAGGTTCCCCGTTCCATGTGGGGGGAGCTCGCTCCCCCCACGGCCCCCCAAGAGCGCCTGTGCCATGGGAGCAGCAGCGCCAACCGGTCAGGCGGCCTCGCTGACCTCGTCCAGTGCCTTGCGGAGCCCATCGGCCAGCTCAGCGAGCTCGTCGCTGGTGATCACCAGCGGCGGCGAGACGTGGATGGCGCCGGTGGCCAGCGACCGGGTCATCACCCCGGCGGAACGGGCGGCGGCGACCGCGCGGGTCGTCAGGGACGCATCCTCCGCGATCGCCGCCGGGTGGATCTGCACGGCGGCGAGCACGCCCTCGGCCACCCGGACCTCGCTGATGAGGTCGTGGGACTCCAGCGGCCGCAGCGCGGCGGCCAGCTCCAGCTCCAGCGACCTGGAGCGCTCAAGGAGACCCTCGCGCTCGATGATGTCGAGGTTGGCCAGGGCGGCCGCGGCGACGGTGGCGTGCCCTGAATAGGTGTAGCCGTGGCGCCACATGCCCACGGTCCCGTCGAAGAACGGCTCGGCCACCCGGCCAGCGGCGATCACCGCGCCGAGCGGGAGATAGCCGGAGGTGATGCCCTTGGCGCAGACGATCAGGTCGGGGTCCAGGGCGAAGCGCTCGCTGGCGAACCACGAGCCCACCCGGCCGAAGCCGGTCACGACCTCGTCGGCCACGAACAGCACGCCGGCTTCCCGGCAGATGTCGCGGACCTTGGAGAGGTAGCCCGGCGGCGCGTGGAAGACCCCGCCGGCGCCGATCACCGGCTCGCAGAAGAACGCGGCCACGCGCTCGGAGCCGACCCGACCGATCAGCTCGCCGAGGGCCTCCGCCGAGTCCCACGGGACCGAGTCCACGCCCTGCATCAGCGCGCCGTAGCCGGCCCGGTTCGCCTCGATGCCCGCCAGGCTGGTGCCGGCCAGGTGCATGCCGTGGTAGCTGCCGGTCCTGGAGACCACCAGGGTGCGGTCGCGCTCGCCCGTCGCCTGCCAGTAGCGGCGGGCGAGCTTGACGGCGGTGTCGATCGAGTCGGAGCCGCCGCTGGTGAGGAACACCCGGGGCTCGTCGACCGGCGCGCAGCCGGCCACCCGCTCGGCCAGGTCCAGGACCGGCGGGTTGGCGACGTCGCCGAAGGTCGAGTACGCCTCCAGGCGGCGCATCTGCTCGGCGGCGGCGGCGGCGATCTCGCGCCGGCCGTGGCCGACGTTGCAGTACCAGAGGCTGGCGGTGGCGTCGACGTAGCGGCGTCCGGCGGTGTCGAAGACGTGGGCTCCCTCGCCCCGATCGATGACCAGCTCGCCGCCCTCCACGACCGCTCGCATGTCCGCGAAGGGATGCCAGAAGCGCTGTTCGCTCATGCCCCGATCCTGAGAACTTCTCTCACCAGCGTCAATAGGGTTTCATGATGTGGAAGCGATGATCGCATGCTGCTAGGCTCCTGCCACCAGCATCGAAAGGACCCGCATGGAATTCAAGCGCAATGCCCGGATCCAGGCTCCCTTGTCCGATGTGTGGGCGCTGGTCGACGACATCCCGACCGTGGCCGGCTGCATCCCCGGCGTGCACGACCTCGACATGCGGGGCGAGCGCGAGTTCGACTGTGTGGTCAGTCAGCGCGTCGGCTCGGTGAAGTCCAACTTCGCGCTGCGCACGGTGGTCGGCGACATCGAGCCGCGCAGCCGCCTCACGCTCCAGAGCCAGGGCCAGGACCGCGCGCTCGGCTCCAGCGTCAAGGCGAACCTCCAGTTCGGGCTCTCGGAGAAAGACGAAGAGACCGAGGTCGACATCGTGGCCGACTTCCAGGTGACCGGCCGCATCGCCACCTTCGGGCACCGCATCATCTCGGCCAAGGCCGAGCAGGTCGTCATGGAGGCCATCCGCAACGTGGACAAGCTGCTCGGCGAGCGGCGCGCCACCTCGACGGAGGGCTGACCGCCGCCGGAGATCGCGGCCGCACCCGGAGGAGCGCGATGACACAGGTGATCCCCGACTCGACCTCGGCCTCCAGCGACTTCACCCACGTGGGGGCCAGCTACACGGGCCTGACCAACGTGGAGTTGGCCCTCGGCAAGGGGACCTTCGTCAGCGACGTCGAGCTCCCCCGCATGGCGCACGTGGCGATCCTGCGGAGCCCGCACGCGCACGCGCGCATCACCTCGATCGACACCTCGGCCGCCGAGGCGCTCGAGGGTGTGCTCTACGTGATGACCGGCGAGGAGGCCCGCTCGGCCATGCGGCCGATCCCGGAGGCGTGGAACACCAGGGAGATCGGCGCCAAGGGCGTGCACTGGTACGCCCTCACCCCGGATCGGGTCCGCTACGTCGGCGAGGCGATCGGCGCCGTGGTCGCCGAGGACAAGTACACGGCCACCCGGGCCCGCGACCTCATCGATGTCTCCTACGAGGTCCTGCCGGCAGTCACCGATCCCGAGCGGGCGCTGGAGCCCGATTCGCCGCTGGTCGAGCCCGACTGGGGCGACAACCTGCTGATCAGTCGCGACTGGCGCGCCGGCGACGTGGAGGCGGCGCTGGCGGGCGCCAAGCGGGTCGCCAGCGGCGTGGCCCGCTCGCAGCGCATCACCGGCGTCCCGCTGGAGGGGCGCGGCGTGATCGCCTCCTGGGACCACTTCCATCAGCAGCTCACCTACTGGGAGTCGACCCAGAACCCGCACCCGCTGCGGACTTTCCTCGCGGAGACGCTGGGCCTGTCCGAGAACAGCATCCGCGTGATCCAGCCGCGCGTCGGCGGCGCCTTCGGCCTCAAGCAGCCGCCCTTCCAGGAGGAGCCGCTGGTCGCCTACCTGTCCATGAAGCTGCGCCGGCCGGTCAAATGGATCGAGGAGCGGGACGAGAACTTCCAGGCGACCGGGCACTCGCGCGACGTGAAGTTGTCCTACCAGGTGGCCTTCGACGACGACGGCGTGGTGGACGCCATCGACATCCGGGTCATCGCCGACGTGGGCGCGCCCACCGCCCTGCTCGGCTGGGGCCAGTCGTTCGTCACCGGCTACTGCCTGCCGACCTGCTACAAGATCCCCAACGCGCGGATCCAGCTGTCTGTGGTGGTCACCAACAAGTGCCCGTGGAACGCCTATCGGGGCTTCGGCAAGGACTCGGCCTCGTTCGTGATGGACCGGGTCATGGACAGGGTCGCGCGCGCGACCGGCGTGGACCGCACCGAGGTGCGGCTGCGGAACTTCATCCCGCCCGACGAGTTCCCCTACCCGCAGCCCACCGGCGCGGTCCTGGACAGCGGCAACTACCACGGCACCCTGCGCAAGGTCCTGGAGATGGTGGACTACGCGGGCTTTCCCAGGCTCCAGGCCGAGGCCAGGGCCCAGGGGCGGCGGATCGGGCTCGGCATCGGCCAGGAGCTGACGCCGGAGGGCTGCGCCATGCCTGGCGCGGTGATGATCTCCGCCTATGACGGCGCCACCGTGCGCGTTGCCCCCTCGGGCGAGGTCACCGTGCTGACCGGCATCACCTCGCCGGGCTGCGGCAACGAGACCACCATGGCGCAGATCGCCGCCGAGTACCTCGGCTGCGAGTTCGAGCGCGTGAAGGTGGTCCAGGGCGACACCGACGTCTGCCCCTACGGGCTCGGCAACTACAGCTCCCGCGGGACCATGTACGGCGGCTCGGCCACCCAGAAGGCCTCCGTCGAGCTGCGGGAGAAGCTGTTCCGGGTGGCCAGCAAGATGCTGGAGGCCGACGTCCAGGACATCGACGCCCGCGACGGCCGGATCTTCGTCAAGGGCGCCCCCAGCAGTTCGGTCTCCTTCGACGAGGTGGTGAACCAGATCTACCGGTTCCCGTTCGGCGAGTTCGCCGAGGACGAGGAGCCGGGGCTCGAATCCACCCGCTACTTCCGGATGGGCAACGTCTACCACCAGCCGGAGAAGCAGGGGCGCTTCAGCAACTACCCGGCCTGGCCCAACGGCTCTGCCGCGTGCGTGGTCGAGGTCGACGAGGAGACCGGCCACGTCAAGGTCCTGCGCTACTGCCTGGTCGACGACGCCGGGCGGCTGATCAACCCCAGGCTGGTCGCCGCCAACCTGCACGGCGCCATCACCCAGGGCATCGGCGGCGCGATGTTCGAGCAGATCGCCTACGGCCAGGACGGGCAGCTCCACACCGCCACGCTGATGGACTACACCATCCCGACCGCGGTGGAGATGCCCATGTTCGAGCTGGGCCACCAGGAGACCCCGTCGCCGTTCACCCCGCTCGGGATGAAGGGCGTCGGCGAGTCGGGCGTCGGCGCCACCCTCGGCGCGCTGTGCGGCGCGATCGAGAACGCCTTCCCCGAACTGGACCTCGAACTGGACGAGCTGGTGCTGACGCCGAGCCGGGTGTGGAGAGCGCTGCGGGACGCGCGGGCCGCGGAGGGGTCCGGGGAACCCCGAGGGGGTCCCCCGGTGGATCGGAAGGCCGAGGTGACGCCATGATTTCCAACGAAATCGAGTTCCACGCGCCGGGCTCCCTTGCCGAGGCGCTGGACCTGCTGGCTGGCGACGGCGACGACCTGACCGTCCTGGCCGGCGGCATGAGCCTGCTGCCGATGATGAACCTCGGGATCGTGCGGCCCACCAAGGTGCTGTCCCTCAACCGGGTCCCCGAGCTGACCCAGGTCACCGAGCGCGACGGCGAGATCGTCATCGGCGCGATGGTGCGGCACCACCGGGTCGCCAGCGACCCGCTGATCCAGCGCCACGCTCCCCTGCTGGCCGCCGCGGCCCGGGTGGTCGGCGACGTCCAGGTGCGCAACCGCGGGACCATCGGCGGCAGCGTCGCCCACGCCGACCCGGCCGCCGACTACCTGCCGGCGCTGGCCGCCGCCGGCGCCACCATCACGCTGGTCAGCGCCCGGCGCCAGCGCACGCTGAGCCCCGACGAGTTCTTCGTCGACCTGATGTTCACCAGCCGCGAGCCCGAGGAGATCGTCACCGCCGTCACCGTCCCCAAGCTGGCGGACGGCTGGGGCACCGCCTACCAGCGGCTGGCGCGGGTCGAGGGCAGCTTCGCGATCGTCAACGCCGCCGCCGTGGTGGCCGGCGACCGCTCCCTGGCCACCGTCGCCCTCGGCGGCGTCGGGCCCAAGCCGGTGGTGGTCGACGTCACCGAGGAGCTCCGCGACGGCGTCGACGAGCAGTCCCTTGGCCGGGTCGGCGAGGCCGTCCACGAGGCCGCCCGGGACGCGACCGGCGACCTCATGTCGGACGCGACCTACCGCCGCGAGATGGCCTCGGTGTTCGCCAAGCGCGCCCTGCGCGAGGCGGCCGGTCCAGCCGGCGCGGGACGGGGGTCCGGCCCCGGCGGGCCGCAGTCCCCCAACGCGGAGGTTCGATCGTGAAGACCACCATCCACGTCCGCGTCAACGGCGTCGACCAGCAGGTCGAGATCGACACCCGGATGATCGTCGCCGACATGCTCCGCGAGCGGCTGCGCCTCACAGGGGTGCACATCGGCTGCGCTACCGGCAACTGCGGCGCCTGCACCGTGTTCCTGGACGGCAGGACCGTCAAGTCGTGCTGCCTGCTCGCCGCCGATGTCGACGGCGCCGAGATCACCACCATCGAGGCGCTCAGCTCCGGGCCCGACGACCTGCACCCCATCCAGGAGGCCTTCGTCGAGAACCAGGGCCTGCAGTGCGGCTTCTGCACCCCGGGCATGATCCTGGCCACCAAGGCCCTCCTGGAGTCCAACCCCAACCCCACCGAGGACGAGATCCGCCACGGAATCGCCGGCAACCTCTGCCGCTGCACCGGCTACCACTTCATCGTCAAGTCTATCCAGGATGCCGCCAAGCGCCTCAACGGCAGCGCAGCCACGGACTGACGGCAGTCGAGGCCCCGGCGGCTAACGCTGTGCGGGTCAGGCCCAGTCCTCCCAACGCAGCCCGGCGACGCGAGAGAACTCCGACACGTTGGCGGTGGCCAGGGTCAGCCCGCGTCGCAGCGCCTGGCCGGCGATCAGCAGATCGTAGGCGCCGATCGGCCTCCCCGCTGCCTCCAGCGTCGCTCGGATCTCGCCAGCGGCGCGGGCGTCGTCGTCATCGAAGGGCAGGAGCTCCAGCGGACCGGCAAAGAATGTCTCCAGCCGCTGCTCGTTGGCGTCGCGGCGGGCGCTCTTGGCGGCTCCGTACCACAGCTCGAATGCCACGACCGTGGAGACGGCGACCGCTTCACCCTGTTTGGTCACCTGCTCCAGGCGAGGCCGGACGGTTGCCGGACTGTGGTTGATGAGCGCGATGCAGACGTTGGTATCCAGCAGGTAGCTCACTGGAAGACCACGCGGGCTGGGGTGACGGGCTGATTGCGACCCTCGGGCATGAACGGCTCGCTGTCATAGCGGTCGAGCTCCGAGAACCACTCGGCCACGTCGGTCACAAGCGGCTCCAGCAGGATCCCACGTCCCAGGCGGCGAATACGGACGCGGTCCCCGGCGAAGCGGAACTGCTGGGGCAGGCGGACAGCCTGGCTCCTGCCGTTGCGGAACAGTTTGGCGATGGCGGTCTCTGCCATGGGAGTCCTCCCGCGACGCGATCAATAAGCTCCCCACCTCGGTATAGACTTCTAGTCTATACCATCATCCTTGGTCAGGTGCTGACCGTAACGTGGCGACCTGGGCCAGGTGCGCGCCGGGGGCGCCGGGCTGCTTGCCGGGCCGGCGATCCTGGGCCCGCTCGGCGGCACGCCGCTCGGCCCGCGCGGGCTTGCGCAGCCCATCCGAGGACGGCGGCTTGGAGGAGTTGGAGGAGTCCTGGCCGAGCCGGCGCTCCAGTTCGGCCACCCGCGCCTGCAGCGTGGCGATCAGGCGGGCCTGCTCGGCGTTGGCCGCGCGTAGCTCGGCGATGACCGCGGCCTGGACCGCCACGGTGGCTTCCAGATCAGAATCGGGGAACCGATCGCGGCCTCCTGGGCAACCAACGGTCACGCCCGCTTGCCATGGGTCAGCGTGCACAGCTACACCAGCGGTCGTCCCAGCGTCGACCCGGCCGCGGCGCGGCGACCGGACCCCATCAAGAACCCCGGCCAGGCTGATTGCCCATGGACACAAGGCGTGGGTCCTGCGACCGCTTGGGGTCTGCTGCCGGGGCGGCGACGGGTTGCGAGGTGGACGCTGGCGTCGGGGTGGCCTGGGGCTGCCGCGAGCAGCCCACGACCACCACGGCCAGGGCGGCTGCAAGCGCAACTGTCCGTGTGCCGGTGCGGGCTGCCATGTGCTGCTCCTCCACCCAGCCGACATCCACTGTCACTGCTACACGCCAAGGCCGTCGCTGGTTCCCATGGCCGTGCTTCGGCGGCTATTCGAGGACGACCCTCGGCAGCCAGCTCTCGCCCGGTCCTGAACAGTTACAAAACTCTCAACTCGAGCAATTTTCTAAGTGAGGGTATCTACATTCATCTGCCCATCAAACTCTAGGATATTCTTATCAGCTCTAATCGCCCTAAAGTTGCAGCAGCGGGTTAAACTGGGCACGGACGAAGGGAACGGCCACGAGCATCGGGGTGGGCAGTCGGTGGCCAGGGTTTCGTGGCTCGGTGAGCCGGTACATCGGACCATTCTCGCGCTCGATATCGAGGGGTACACCCGGCCTGACCGGCGTGACAGCGATCGGCTCCGCATGCGGTCGGCGCTCTACCACCAGCTCGAGCGGGCACTCGGCCGTGCGGGAATCGCACCTGGCGAATATCTCTGCACCGACCAGGGGGATGGTGTCCTGGTCCTGCTGGGCGCCGAGATACCCAAGACGCGCGTGCTTCCGTGGCTGATCCTCCGACTGGCTGGCGGCCTGAACCGGCACAACCGTACCGTGGCGCCGAGGTTGCGGCTTCGGCTGCGGGTCGTCCTGCACGCGGGCGAGGTCGCCAGCGACACGCACGGCCACGCGAGCAAGGATCTCAACCTGGCCTTTCGGCTGCTCGATTCCGATGCGCTCCGCGGCCCGTTGGCGCACGGCACCACCAGCCTGGTCCTGCTGGTGTCGCAGTCGATCCATGACGACATCGTCCGCCAAGGCTTCCAAGGCATCGACCCCGAGGCATTCCAGCCGCTCCACGCCGTGGGCAAGAACACCGACGCGCATGCGTGGCTGTACCTGCCGGGACGCCAACACGAGCCGCCCATGGGCGAGCGCCCAGCCGGATCCGACCTGGCCACCACACCGGCGGCCCTGCCAGTCCCACACGAACTGCCCGCCGACGTCCCGAACTTCACGGGCCGCCAGGCAGAGCTCTATGGTTTGCTGGCAACGCTCGTCCACGAGACCGCGGCGTCACCCGCCGTGGTCGCGATCCACGGGGTGGGCGGCGTGGGCAAGTCAGCGCTCGCCGTGCACGCGGCACATCGGCTCGCCCCCCGGTTTCCCGACGGACAGCTCTACGTGAACCTGCAGGGCGCCGCCATCGGATCGCAGCCCCTGGGCCCGGGTGAGCTGGTTGCGCGCCTGCTCCGCGGACTTGGCCTCCACGGACGGGACATCCCCGTCGACGTGGAGGAGGCGAGCGCGCGCTTCCGGTCGCTGGTGGCGGGGCGGTCCATTCTGCTGGTGCTCGACAACGCGGTCTCGGCAGCGCAGGTCCGCCCGTTGCTGCCGGCCAGCCCGACCTGCGCGGCGATCGTCACCAGCCGCCGACTGATGACCACCCTGGACGGGGCGCAGCAGTTCCACCTCGACGTGCTCCCTCCAGCGCAGGCGATCAGACTGCTCGGCAAGCTGTCCGGTAACGCTCGGCTCGACTCCGAGCCCGGCGCGACCGAGGACCTGGCGCGGCAATGCGACTATCTGCCGCTGGCGCTACGGATCGCGGGCGCACGGCTTGCCGCGCGCCCCGCCTGGCCGGTCCGCGCATTGGCGGAGCGCCTGGCTGACGAGCGGACCCGCCTGGACGAGCTAGAACTGGCCGACCTGGCCGTGCGGTCGTGCTTCCAGGTGGGCTATCAGGCGCTGAACAGCAGCGCCGATGCCCTGGAGCGACTTGCCGCCCGGCTATTCCGCCTGCTCGGGCTGCACCGGGGGACCGACGTGGGGGTCTGGACGGCGGCGGCACTCCTGGACAGCTCGTCGGCGATCGCCGAAGGGGCCCTCGAGCAACTGGTGGACGCACAGCTGCTGGAGACACCGACGAGGCGCCGCTACCGCATGCACAGCCTCCTGCTGCTGTTCGCCCGTGAGCAGGCCGACAGGGACGAGCCGGAGGCAGGGCGGCAGGCCGCCATACGGCGGATGCTCGACTGCTACCTGGCGACCGCCCACCGCGGACAGCGCGTGCTCCAGCCGGCAGCCGTCGGAGGCAGCGGTTGGTCTGTCGAGGCACCGACACCACCGATCACCAGCCGCGCGGAGGCGTTCTCGTGGTTCGAGGACGAGCGAATAAACCTGCTGGCGACGGCTCACCAGGTGGCTGATGACCCCGCGTCCCTCCCCGAGTTCATCCCACGGGTCGCCGAGGTGATGTACTGGTTCTTTCTGGTGCGTTCGTACTGGCGGGACGCAGAAGAGCTCAACCAGCTCGTGCTGCGCGTGGCCAGGCAGCGCGGCGACCGTCATGGACAGGCGGTGGCGCTCAATGATCTCGGCTACACGTACGCGGCATCGGGCCGCCTCGATCGGGCGACGGAGTGCCTCGAAGAGAGTGCCAGGATCTTCGCCGACCTGGAGGACGACCTCTGGGAGTACATCTCGATCGGTGTCCTGGGCGCCGCACTTCGAGAGCAGGGCCGACTCGACCGCGCGATCGGCTGCCTGGAGCGCAGCCGACGGCATTTTCACCGGATTCACAATCCGGCCGGCGAGTCAGCCGCACTCAATAACCTGGGGCTCACCTACTCCGATCAAGGGCACTTCGCCGCCGCGATCGACTGCCTGGACCAGAGCCTGAGGATTTGCCGTGAGAGCGGGAACCTCTTCGGCGAGGCCGTGGCGATCAGCAATCTGGGAGAGGCTCATTACCGGGCAGGCGCACCCGGTGCGGCGATCAATTTCTACGAGCGGAGCCTGGTGATCCACCGGGAGATACGTGACAGGTGCCGCGAAGCGGAGACCCTGTGGCGACTGGGCTGGGTCAGAGACGCACTCGGGCAACCAGCACAGGCGCGCTCCTGCTGGAACGCCGCCAAGGCGATCTTCAAAGAGTTGGGCATGCCACCTCCAATCGAGAAGGAACTTCAGCGGACGGCGTGGTGGTGAGGATTCAGGCGGCACGCGGAGCGCGCTCCGCGCCGCCCTCTCGGGGAGCGGCGCGGAACGGTGGGGACGCGGGAGGCTGGCGCCGGGAGGATCAGGGACTGAGGCCGGTGAGGAAGGCGGGGTTGGCCTTGGTCATCTTCTCGAGGTAGTCGGAGGGGACGCCCTCGTCGAGCAGTGAGTACAGCAGCATCCGGATGCCCTCGGGGTGCGGCGGGCCGGAACCCTGCCCGAGGTCGGAGCTGAGAATGATATGGTCACCCTTTGTTTCCATGATCCAGCCGGCAAGCTCGTGCGGTGTCTGCTCGTAGAACGTCGCCGAAACACAACTGATGGCGACGTACTCCAGGTAGGCGCCCTTGCCGATCAGCTCGCGCTGGAGGTCCAGGTCCTTCTTGCAGAGGGCCCAGTTCACGTGGGTGACGAGAAATTTCTGGACGCCGGCATCGATGGCGGCGTCCTGCAGCAGCCGGACCTCGTCCAGGTCGAGGTGGCCGGTGCACAGGCACGCTCCGGCCTCGGCGACGAGGTCCAGGATGGTGCGGACCTCGGCCTTCAGCTTGCCGTCGTCGTCGAGCACGGTGACGCCGGGCCCAGGGAGCTGCGGCCTGGTGCGGCCGAGCTGCGGGTAGTCCGGCATCCCGAAGTACTCGGCGTGGTGCTTGGCGTGGTTGCTCGGCATCCACACGACCTTGGCGCCGTATTGCAGGGCGGCCTGGACGACGGCCGGGTCGAGGCCGCCGACGGAACGGTTGAGCACGATGGCGCCGATCGGCTCCAGCCCGGGGAACTGCCGTTTGAGATAGAAGGCGCGGTGGAAGGTGGCACTGTCGTGGTCCTTCAGGACGAATCCCCGCATCCGGTAGTCGAGGGCGACCTTGGCCAGATCGGTGTCGTAGATCGGCCGCGGGAACAGCGCCGGCGCGGTGTGCGCGTGCATGTCGATGGCGCCCTCGAGAAGCTTGAGATCCGGTCGAGTCACCTGGCCGTCCTTTCGCCTTCGCGCATCTGCTTTCACAATGCGAAAGTCGATGTCGCAGAACGAGTCAACTATCAGCGCCGGTCCGATGGATGTCAAGGGAGCCGAGCCATGGGAGCGGATCCGGTGAACTTTCACAATTTGGTGAGAGCTTTCGCTGAGTGGTCAGATGTCGGTAGACTTCGAGCATCGATCACGACGGGAAGTTGAACCGTGGACACCCAGACCCAACGCAGCGGCGCCAGGGGCCAGCGCGGGAACCGCAAGGTCGACGCCAGCTCGCCGCAGCTCCTGGAACGCACCTTCGCCGTGCTCGCCCTGTTCACTTCCGAGCGCCAGGAGTGGACCACGACGCAGATCGGCCGCGAGTGCGCCCTGCCGGTGCCGACCACCTACCGGATCCTGGCCGCCCTGGAGCGCCACCGTTTCGTGGTCCGCGACGAGATCACCAAGCGCTTCCGGCTCGGCCCGGCCGCGCTGGCGCTGGGGCGCAACGCCAAGGCCTCCACCGACCTGCGCACCGTGAGCATGCCGGTGCTCCAGCGGCTGTGCGCCCAGACGGGTGAGACGACCCTGCTGGTGGTGCCGAGCGAGAACCGCCTGCGCGCCATCTGCCTGGAACGCGTCGAGAGCCCGCAGTCGCTGCGGCTGTCGGTCGAGCCCGGCCGCCACCTGCCGCTGCACGCGGGCGCGCAGCAGAAGGCGCTGCTGGCCTTTCTCCCGCCGGCGGAGATCGAGCGGGTGCTCTCCAGTCCGCTCGAGAAGCTCTGCAAGGCGACCATCGACGACCCGGACCAGCTCCGCAAGGAGCTGGAGACGATCCGGCGCAAGGGCTGGGCGCGGTCGTTCGAGGAGACCAACGTCGGCGTCTGGGGCGTCGCCATGACGCTGCTGGACGAGCAGGGTCACGCGGTGGCGTCGGTCGGCATCGCCGGGCCGCGCGCCCGCCTGGAGCGCTCCACCCTGCCGAAGTGGCTGAAGCTGCTGCACACCGGCGTCGAGGAGATCGCCGCGCAGATGAGCCTGGAGTGCTCATGCCAGGGCAGCGCCCGGCGCCGCGGCGACTGGCCGGACCGCTCGGGCAAGGCCTCGCAGAGCGCCTAACCGCCGGTCAGGTACTCGCCGAGGTCGATCTCGTCGCTGCCGCGGCAGCGTGCCTCCTCGAAGGACGCCCGCTGCTCGTCGCTCAGGTCGCTGCGCAGCGTGCAGTCGACCAGCAGCTTGGCGTTGGGGTACTCGCGGTGGAAGCTGGACGGGTCGTAGCTGGCGCCCTTCAGGTTCGGCAGCACCAGCAGGCGCTGCTCCCCGGTGGCCGGGTCGACCGCCTGGAAGCGCCGGGCCAGCGCGCCGATCACCGCGGTGTCGTCGTAGATGTCGACGTCGTCGTCGACCACGACGGCGAGCTTGATCTGCGGCACCGCCCCGACCGCCGCCAGCATGGCGTTGCGGTGCTCCCCCCGCTCGCGCCCCTCGACCGTGGGGACCTTGCGCACGGCCAGGTAGCAGTGGAAGCCGTAGCCGCTGGCCGGCACGTGCACGCCGGTGACGCACGAGGTGGACTGCTGCACCGCGCGCCAGATCGCCACCTCGTGGCAGACGGCGGCCAGGTTGGTGGCGTCGGGATGGCCGGAGAAGGCGAGCTGGAGGATCGGGTCGCTGCGGTGGGTGATGGCGCGCACCTGGACCAGCGGCCCGCGCTTCTGGCGGCTGTAGGAGCGGGACATGTCCGCGAACGGCGCCTCGGCGTGCCGCTCCCCCGGCAGGATGCGCGCCTCGATGACCAGCTCGGCCCGCGCCGGCACCTCGACGTCGATGGTCCTGGCGCGCACCAGCTCCAGCGGCTCGCCCGCCAGCGCGCCGGCCAGGGCGGCCTCGTCGCTCCCCAGCGGCGCCTTGTAGCTGGCGGCCAGCCCCAGCAGCGGGCTCACGCCGGGGACGATGGCGATGTCCAGCGGCCGGCCCTTGGCCTCCTGGCGGGCGAAGATGTCGGCGATGTTGGAGATCGAGGTGAGCGACGGCACCAGCTCGCGCGGTCCGCGCTGCATGAACCGGTAGATGCCGACGTTGCGGGCGCCGCTCTCCGGATCGGTGCAGATCGCCACCCCGAACGAGAGATAGGGGCCGGCGTCGCGCTCGTGGTGGGTGGGGATCGGCAGCGCGTCCAGGGTGGCGTCGTCACCCTCCAGGACGTGCTCGGCCACCGGCCCGTCCGGGACCACCACCGGGTCGATCGGCCGCTCCAGCCGCTGAGCGATCTCCTGGGTGAGGCGGTCGGACGGCACGTCCAGCAGCGCCGCGATCGCCTCGCGGCTGGCGAACAGGTTGCCGGCGATCGACCAATCGGCAAAGCCCCGTATCGACCGGAACAGCACCGCCGGGAAGCGGTGCTCGCGCTCCAGGCGGTCAAGGACGGCGGTGACCTCCCACGAGCGGTCGACCTCGCGGTCGACCACCGACAGCCTGCCGACCTCGTCCAGTCGGCGCAGCGCGTCCCGAAGGTCTCGCACCGGCACGCCGATCCCCCTCGTGTCTTGCGATGGATGCTTCTCTGCTGTGCTTGGTATTTTGCCGTTTGCTCAACTCATCGGGGGGCGGAGCCCCCCGAACCACCCAAACGCGGCTCGGCCAGCAGGCCGTACAGCTCCGGCCGGCGGTCCCTGTACATGGTCTGCCTGCTCCGGGCCAGCGCGATCGCGTCCAGGTCGATGGTGGCGGCGGCGAGCTGGTCGGGCTCGGCCTCCCCCGCGGCGGCCAGCAGCTCGCCGCGCGGGCCGGCGATGCACGAGAGACCGTAGTAGCGCGCCTTGCGGCCCTCGACCTCCTCCTCGCCGGCGCGGTTGGTGGCGACCACGTAGAGCAGGTTCTGGGCGGCGCAGGTCCGCATCGACGGCACGAACAGGTCCGAGACGTCGCCGAGCGAGGCGTTGGGCACGCAGACGATCTCGGCGCCCTGGAGCGCCAGCATCCGCCACGCCTCCGGGAACCAGCGGTCATAGCAGATCAGCACCCCGAGCCGTCCGGCCTCGGTCTCGAACACCGGGAAGCCGTCGCCGGGCCGGAAGTAGAACTTCTCGTCGTTGACCTGCTGGTCCCAGCGGAACGACGAGATCGCGTGCTTGCGGTAGGTGGGCGCGGTGCGGCCGGAGGGCAGCCGGCCGGGCGCGAGCTCCCCGGTCCGGTCGATCACCGCCGCGCTGTTGTAGAACTCGCCGGCGATGGCTCCGCGCTCGAAGAACGGGGCCACGACCACCGCGCCGAGCTCGCGCGCCAGCGCCCGCATGGCGGTCACAACCGGGCCGTCCAGCCCCTCCGCCCAGGCGAGGTAGCCCGGGTCGCCGAGCCCGACGCACCAGAACGGGTTGGCGAACAGCTCCGGCAGCACCACCAGCTCAGGCCGTGGACGGGCTGCCATGACCAGCCGGCGCACGCCGTCGAGGTTGGCGGCGACGTCCGCCACGGCCGGCCCCGTCTGGACGGCCAGCGCGCGGACCATCCGGTCGCCGCTCAAATCCTCCAGCCCGCGTCGACCACGATGTCCTGGCCGGTGATGTTGCGGGCGCCCTCGGAGACCAGGAAGCTCACCGCGCTGGCGATGTCCGATTCGTCGATGAAGCGTCCCAGCGCGGTCTGGCTGGCGAAGTCGGCGTAGACCTCCTCAGAGGTCACACCCAGCTTGCGGGCCTTCTCGCGCATGATCTTGTCCATCCGGTCGCCGTGGGTGACGTTGGGGCAGACGGCGTTGACGGTGATCCCGTAGGGCCCCAGCTCCAGCGCCAGCGTACGGGTCATGCCGCGGACGGCCCACTTCGAGGACGAGTAGCCGACCCGGTTCTTGTAGCCGCGCAGCCCAGAGGTGCCGGCGAGGTTGACGATCCGGCCGCCGCCCTGGCGGATCAGGTGCGGGATGGCGGCCTTGCACGGCAGGAAGGTCCCGAGCACGTTGAGCTCGAGGATCTCGCGGAACCCCTCGAGCGACACCTCCTGGGCGGGCGTCTCGATCGGCCCCGTCCCGCCGGCGGTGTTGACCAGGATGTCGATCCGGCCGAAGCGGTCGACGGTGGACTGGACCATGTCCTGGACGGCCTGCTCGTCCAGCACGCTGCACGCCGCCACCAGGCTCTCGCGGTCGCCGTAGGCGGCGTCGACCTTGGCGCCGTGGGCCCGCAGCGCCTCCTCGTCGCGGCCGACCAGCGTCAGGTGCGCGCCCTGCGCGGCGAAGGACTCGCTGATGGAGGCGCCGAGGCCCTTGCCCGCACCGGTGACGATCGCCACCTGGCCGAGCAGCGGGCGCTCGACGCTCCTCACGTCCAGTTCACTCGCCTGACCTGTCATGTCAGCGGCTCCTTCTCTGCCTCTGCTCGGGGCTGGCCGGGGCCTCGTGGGCGCTGGTCGCTGAGCCTCAAGCGAGTACGTTACCCGCCGTGATTATGCAGCGAAAGCATATTTCGTGTAATGAAATC